>Ga0247831_1000056_pt1 | contig 212435 bp, 213 predicted proteins | sample LaCruzMarch2015__9_FD_192406 | JGI IMG/M metagenome (GOLD analysis project Ga0247831, IMG submission 192406) | Freshwater microbial communities from meromictic Lake La Cruz, Castile-La Mancha, Spain - LaCruzMarch2015_1m | ecosystem: Environmental > Aquatic > Freshwater > Lake | place: Spain... | reverse complement strand
CTGCAAGTTCGGGATCCCGGTCTGCGAGCGAAGCGGTGAAGAAGCCGCCGGTCAGAGACTGAGAAATGTGAACCGAGTCTGCCATGTGAACCTCCGGGTCTGAGTCACCGGCTGTGTACGCGCCCCCGCGCTGGGGAGCAACAGCGCAACCCCGCCGAATCCAATGCTCAGGTTAAAGGCATTGTTCAAATAAATTAGGGAGAAGACGCCTTTGATACTTTACCCATCTGTCCGATTACAGTTAACCTTGCTATTGTTCTGTTGCTGCCTCAACGAATACAGCATCAGCGGGGGCGCGCGATGGACGAAGTGTTGGACAAAACCGACTTGCTCGGGATGACGGTGGAGATTGTCTCGTCATATGTGGCGAACAATTCCCTGCAAGCCGGCGCTTTGCCTGACCTTATCAAATCCGTTCACGCCACGATTTTGGGCCTCACCCAGGACACAGAGCTTCCGCCCGAAAAGTTTGAGCCGGCGGTTGCCATCGGCAAGTCTGTGACGCCGGAATACATTGTCTGCCTTGAGGATGGCCGGAAGCTAAAAATGCTGAAGCGCTACCTGCGCACCCGGTTTGACATGACCCCGGAAGAATACCGCACGAAATGGAACCTGCCGCCGGACTATCCGATGGTTGCTCCCAGTTATGCCAAACTGCGTTCGCGACATGCGAAGCAGATCGGCCTCGGAAAAAAGCGGTAACGGCCGCTGAGGAACCCCTCAAGCGGCCCGGTCAAGCCCCAACTGCTTCCAAACGGCGAGCAAAGCGGCGACCAGCTCGTCCATCATGATCTCGTCATGTACCGGGCTCGGGGTGAAACGCAGGCGCTCGGTGCCGCGTGGCACTGTCGGATAATTGATCGGCTGGACATAGATGCCAAAGTCGAACAGCAGCGTGTCCGACAAGGCCTTGCAGCGTTCCGGATCGCCCACCAGCAATGGCACGATGTGCGACGGCGACTCCATCACCGGAAGCCCCTCAGCGAGAAGTTTCTGCTTCAGTTGCGCCGCTTTCTGCTGGTGGAGGGCGCGCAGGCGGCGGCCTTCATCGGTGCGAAGCTTGCGGATACTGGCAAGCGCGCCAGCCGCCATGACCGGACATGTTGAAGTGCTGAATATGAAGCCCGAGGCCATCGAGCGGATCGCATCCACAACGCTCGTGTGGCTGGCGATATAGCCGCCCATCACGCCATAGCCCTTGGCCAGCGTGCCTTCGATGATGTCGATACGGTCGCCCAGGCCAAGCATCTCGGCAACGCCTGCACCTTGTTCGCCGTAGAGACCCACCGCATGGACTTCGTCCAGGTAGGTCAGCGCATCGAATTCTTCGGCAAGGTCGCAGATTGCCTGCATGCGGCCAAAATCACCGTCCATGGAGTAGACGCTCTCGAACGCGATCAGTTTCGGGCGGGCCGGGTCGTCAAGCCCGATCAGGGCGCGCAGGTGCTCGATATCATTGTGACGGAACACACGGTACTCGGCGCCGGAGCGGCGGATGCCCTCGATCATCGAGGCATGGTTGAGTGCGTCAGAATAGATGATCAGGTTCGGCAGGATCTTGCCGAGGGTGGACAGTGTCGCGTCGTTTGACACGTAGCCGGACGTGAAGAGGAGCGACGATTCCTTGCCGTGGAGGTCAGCGAGCTCGCGCTCCAGCTCGACATGGTAGCGGGTCGTGCCGGAAATGTTGCGCGTGCCGCCGGAACCCGCGCCGAAGCTGTCGATCGCTTCGTGCATGGAGGCGATCACATCGTCGTCCTGGCCCATCGCCAGATAATCGTTCGAGCACCAGATGGTCACTTCGCGTTCGCCATCGTCCATGCGGGCGGTGGCCTTGGGGAAACGGCCACGATGACGCTGCAGGTCGATGAAGACGCGGTACCGGCCTTCGCCGCGAATGGTGTTGAGGGCGTCTTCGAAAGATTTAAGATGCTTCATTGGCCGCACGCTTGCTTTCACGAGTGGGGATGGCCTCAAAAGAGACCGCCGGGCCTGATTTCCTAGGCCCGGCGTTTAATTAGCCTTATCCGGAAAAATACCTATGCGGCATAACCGGGCAGTTCCCGGTCCAACTTGCGCAGCAGCGCCGGCCAGACGAGGCGCTCGGTGAGGACCGACATGCCGGTGCTGTGCTCGGTCATGCCGCCCTGCCCGGCGACCTTGCCCTGGAGGTCGGTGCCGCATTCCAGCACACCGTCGCGGCCGGCCGAAAGGGCCATGATCTGCATGGCGCAGGCCCGCTCGAGGAAGAACATGCGGGTGAAGGTCAGCGCGGCGGTGTTGCCGCACGTCAGCGTGCCGTGGTTGCGCAGCAGCATCGAGTGCTTCTTCGGACCGAGATCGGCCACGAGGCGCTCACGCTCGTCGAGGTCGAGGGCAACGCCTTCATAGTCGTGATAGGCAATGTCCTCGCGCACGATCATGGCCGTCTGGCTGATCGGCAGGAGGCCTTCCTTCTGGGACGAGACGGCAACACCCTGGTCGGTGTGCAGATGCATCACGACGGTTGCGTCCTCGCGGGCGGCATGGATGGCCGAGTGGATGGTGAAACCGGCCGGATTAATCATGGACTCGGTTTCCTGGACGATGTTTCCCTCCAGATCCACTTTAACGAGCGAGGAAGCGGTTATTTCCTCGAAGAAGTAGCCGTACGGATTAATCAGGAAGTGATGCTCGGGGCCGGGAATGCGGTGCGAGATGTGGGTGAAGATCATGTCATCCCAGCCATGCATGGCGGTCAGGCGGTAGAGCGCCGCGAGATCGACGCGCGCCTTCCATTCCTCGGCGCTGACGGAACTGCGGATATCAATACTGGGGTTACCATCGGCCATGTGCGTTGCTCCCTGTTTCGCTCAGCGAACCTAGCCGAATTCGGGCCAGGGCGCCAGATGAAGGTGACGCAGGTGTCAGGTTCCCTTTGCGCGCGCCGGGTGCGTTGCCTTGACGCCATGCGCAAACCATTCGCACATGCCGCGCATGGCTGACCTGAAGCTCGCTTTTTTCGCCTCCAAACGCCCCGAAGCCCAGCAGGCCCTGCCCATGCTGGCGGCCCGCTATGGCAATCACCCGGAAGAAGACGCCGATGTGGTCGTGGCGCTTGGCGGCGACGGCGCCATTCTGGACACGCTGAGACGCAGGTTTGCCGATAACAAGCCGGTTTACGGCATGAACCTCGGCACCATCGGTTTCCTGATGAACGAGTACAGTCCAGACGGGCTGGTTGCACGGATAGATAGGGCGGAGCGGGCCAACCTTGTGCCGCTCAAGATGTTCGCGGTCGATATCCACGGGGTGGAGCACCGGGCGCTGGCGATCAACGAAGTTTCGCTGCTTCGCCAGTCGGCCCAGTCCGCCCGGCTGAAGATCGTGGTCGATGGCCGGGTCCGGATGGAAGAGCTGGTTTGCGACGGGATCATGGTGGCCACGCCGGCGGGGTCGACCGCGTATAACCTGTCTGCCCACGGGCCGATCCTGCCGATCGGGGCGAACATGCTGGCGATGACGCCGGTGAGCGCCTTCCGGCCCCGGCGCTGGCGCGGCGCATTGCTGCGCCACGATGCCAAGGTGAATATAGAGATTCAGGCGCCCGACCGGCGGCCGGTTTCGGCGTCGGCCGACAATCAGGAAGTGCGCGATATCGTAAAGGTTTCGGTCGAAGCGGACCACGCGCGGCGGCTGACCCTGTTGTTCGATCCGGGCCATGCGCTCGATGAGCGGATCTTGACCGAACAATTTGCTTTTTAAGGCATTCCGGCCCTGCGTCAGCTTAATGTTAAGGCTTCGCGCCCTAAGCATGCGACCTCAAGTACAAGGTCTCCCGCATGCTCGGCAAATTGTTCTCCAAGGCAAATCCTTCGGCCTCTGATAACCGCCGGACCCCACAGACCCTCCCGGTTCCCGACATCTCCCGGGTCATCAAGCCGAATGCGCCGGCCGCCTATGCGCCGATGACCGAAGCCGAGACCGAAACGCGCGCGGAAGATGCCGAGCGCGCGCTCGACAGCCTGTCCGCCCAGTTCGAAAACTGGATGCGCCGCGACCTCGAAACCCTTCGCGACACATGGGCCGATGTTCAGAAGCCCGGCGCCACTGCCGAGGACTATCGACGCCTCTATACCGCCGCGCACAATATCTCCGGCGCGGCCCCCTCCTACGGCTATCCCGCTGTCGCGCGCCTCAGCCAATCCCTGTCGCGGTTGCTGACGCAAACGCGTACGGGCGACAACGTCCCGCTCATCAACTTGCACGTAGAGGCCTGCCGCGCTGCGATTGCCGCAGGCCCACAGGGCGATTCCAGCCATTCCGTCGCTGACGCCGTCTGTGACGCGCTCGAGCGCCAGGTGGACGCCTGCATCGGGCCCCGCCAACGCGCTGGCTGATTAAACGTTCACGCGGGACAGAAGCTCCATCGTCTGACCATACCCGGCCTCAGCAGGGATATAGAGACAGGGCTCGCCGTCCGGGGATTTGCCCACTTCCGGCAATACACTAATGACGGGCTCGGCGCCGAAATCGCGCACGGCGTCCTCGACGGATGCTGCCCGGGCAAGCTTGATCAGGTTCATCCGTGTCGGGAAGATGATCGTTGCCCGTCCGTCGACTTCCTGGGCCAGCGCATCATTTGCGGACAGCCAGACCGCGTCCGTCGTCTCCCTTCCGTCATGCGCCGCGATCTGCCATTCGGGCGCCGGCGCGAGGTAGAAGTGCGTGTCGAACCGCTTCGGCATCATGACCGGCGTGATCCAGTGACCAAAATGCACGAGGCTATCGAGCGCGAGGACGAGATCATGTTCCTGCATGAGCGCGAGGAAGGACATCTCACCCCGGTCAACAGCGCTGCGGTGTGGGGAGAGTTTCTCGGCAATCTCGGCGCCAACGAGGGTTGCCCCGGGTCCACGCGCTGAGCAGTGACGGGCAATAAGCAGGCCGGATTCTTCGTAAGCCTCCCGGATCGCGGCGATGCGCGCATCTTGTTGCACCGGGCCGAAATCGCCGTCCGTCCAGTCATCCCAGTCGGAACTTGCATCCGCCGGGGCCGCTTTGCCGCCCGGAAACACCAGCGCGCCAGCCGCAAAATCAATCTCGTAATGGCGCTTGACCATCAGCACTTCGGGCTGGGGCACAGCATTTCGCAGCAGCAGGATGGTGGCGGACAGACGGGGTTCTGGCGGGGGCGACTTCGTCATGGTTTTGGGAATCCTTAAAATTTCCGGCAAATCTGACCGGCATCCTGCGCGTGATGTTCAACTAGAGCCGTTAGGGAAGGCAAGAGCCAGACTTCTGACACCGCCAAGGACCATCCATGCGCCCCTTCCCTCGCCCGAACACGAGCCTCGTGCAGTCGTCCGCCCTTGCGCGCGTTCGCTTCAAGCCCGTGATGCACCTGATGGGCGGCGAGTCGCTCGGCCTGGTGGCCGATGAGCCGATGGAATTCGAAGAACGTGTATCCTTCGGCCCGGCCAGACAGAGCCCCGGCGCGCAAAGCGCCGCCAGATGGCTCGCCGGACGCATCGGGCGGGTTGCCAGCGCGACCTACAATGCAGACCAGACGCATCGCCCGATCCTGGTGGCCGCCCCGATGGCATGCCTTGCCGATCCCGATACCGCCGCCGCGTGTGACGCCGCGGTGCGCCGCACGATCCTCTGCCAGCAGGAATTCTGCCTGATGTTTTCGGATGCCGCCTTCGCGGGCGACCCGGCCGACGGCACGGCGCGCATCGCACGCCTGCGCCGCGCTGGTTTCCGGGTCGGCATCGACATGCGCTATTCCTGGCAAACGCCGCTTAGTGAAAGCTTCCGTATACTGATCGATACGATCCGCGTTGATGCGGATGCGCTGGAAGTGTCAAACGAACTCTGCGATGTCGTTGAAGTAGCCCAGGCCGCTGGCATCCTCGTGGTTGCCGATCATGCCAACTGGCGTGATGGAGACTATCTCAGCCAGCTCGGTGTCTTTGGCGCCGTCGCCCCGAATACAGACGCCTGATCGCCCTCACCCTGAAGCCTGCCTGCCGCCAAAGGGCGTTTATCGGGCTGTGTCGGGATCTTCGTTGATTCTTCGCGGGTCGCCATCTCGGAATAGTAATCGAGCTTGTCGAGCAGGTAGTCGAGGTCGTCCTTCGGGATCGCCTGGAACTGGGTCAGTACACGTTCGATCATCCGGGCACGGAACCGGGCACGATCGTTCGGGCCGCCATCATGCTGTGTCTCGTGGAACACGTTCACAGCGGCCTTGAAGGCCGGCAGCATCTTGCGCGGCAGGCCTGCACGGTCGAACACCGCCTGCAGGCCAAGTGGACCGGCATCGTGGATCATCAGCCAGACGCGCTGGTGGGCTACGCCCGAGAGTTCGGCCAGCGCATGTTCCACGAACCGCATCTGGCCGCAGCAGAGCGCGCGCATGATGAGGGAGTTGGACAGCCGGCCATTGAGATTCATCTGGGAGACAAAGCGCGGCAGGTCATGCGTGCGGCCTGCCTGCTCCACGAGGTCAATCGTTGCCCGCTCGCGCGTCGTGGCGGCGAGATCGATGGCGAGCTGGGCGGGCAGCTCGTGACGGTTGACCAGGATGTCGAAAAGGTGACCAGAGACAAGCGAGACCATCTTCTCGGCGATATGGGTCGGGATGAAATCGCGCTTGATCAGACCCGTCTGGACGACCTCGTCACGGCCGAAGCGGCGGATCGTGTCGTCGAAGGCCTTGTCCGACCATTCGGCGCCGCCATTGGCCGAAAGAACGCGGACAGCCTCGACTGCGCCGTGCTCGGAAATGACTTCCGTCAGCGTGATCGACAGCGAACCGCGGCCCGCAATGGCGGCCTGCTTCGCCGCGGTGACCGACAGCACGAGCTCGACGAGGTCGTCGTCCGAGAAAACGGGCGATTCCTGGAGCACCGGAATGGCCACAGCTTCGATATCCCGGGCGAGTTTCAGGGCAACCTCGCGCGGCAGAATGGGCGATGACCGAAGCGTAACGGCCAGGGTGCGCCGGACCAGATCGGCCGCATCGTCCGCCAGGATCGCGATGATCTCTTCGGCAAAAGTGCGTTCGCTGTCGGTCAGTACATCGATGGCGATCCGGCGGCAAAGCTGGTGAGCCACGGACGCGCGCTGTTCAGGCGTCTCCCCGCGCATCAGACGGACGATATCACCCTCGGTCAGCTGGGGCCGGATGCTCTGGACCGTCATGGGCGGGCTCGTTCTCAGAATGTGTATACGCCCTGATCCTGAGGTCTGCTGGTTAACATCGGTTTACCAAACGCGGCCGGGGGCGGCTGCGGACAGCAAAAGGCCGGCCAGATCTCTCTGGCCGGCCTTGTAAATGCTCAGAAAGGCAGGCTCAGGCAGGGTCTTCTGCAAAGAGCTCCTCGCGGGAGACCTGCTTCTCTTCAACCGTGGCCACGGACAGGATGTGGTCAACCACCTTGTCCTCGTAGATGGGCGCCCGCAGCTGGGCCATCGCGTTCGGGTTGCGCTGGAAGAACTGCACGACTTCGCGTTCCTGGCCCGGATACTGGCGGGCTTCGCGGATCAGAGCCTGGTTGACTTCCTGCTCGGTGATGCGGACGTCCGAAATCCGGCCCATCTCGGCCAGCACGAGACCGAGGCGCACGCGGCGCGCGGCGATCTTGCGGTACTCAGCCTTGAGGTCGTCTTCAGGCTTGTCCTTATCTTCGGCGGTGACGCGGCCTGCATCCATTTCCGTTTGAAGCTGCTGCCAGATCTGGTTGAACTCCTGGTCCACCATGCCGGGCGGCAGGTCGAAGCTGTGCGCGGCGTCGAGCTTGTCAAGCAGGTCGCGCTTGGCTTTGGCGCGCGAGGCGTTCGCCTGCTCCGCCGTGATCTGGTCTTTCACCATACCGCGCAGCTGCTCGAGGCTTTCGAGGCCAAGGCCCTTGGCGAACTCTTCGTCGATTTCCGGCGTCTGCGGCGCGCGAACTTCATGCACTTTCGTCTCGAAGACCGCGGCTTTGCCCGCAAGAGCTTCGGCCTGGTAGGTCTCAGGGAACGTGACGTTCAGTTCTTTATCCTCGCCGGCTTTCACACCAAGAAGCTGTTCTTCAAAGCCCGGGATGAACCGGTTCGAACCCAGAACGATCGACTGCTGCTCGGCCGAGCCGCCATCGAACGCCACGCCGTCAATCTTGCCCACGAAATCGACCACGACGGCGTCGCCGTCCAAAGCCGGCTCGCCTTCGGCGCGCGGCTCATACTTGATATTCTGGCTCGCGATACGGGCGAGCGACTCGTTGATCTGCTCGTCGGTTACTTCGGCCACCGGGCGCGTGATCGTCAGGCTGGCGGCGTCCACGGGTGTGAATTCCGGCATCACATCGACGTTCATCTGGTAGGCGAGGTCTGCCTCACCCTTCACGACCTTCTCGATGTCGCCGTCCATCTTGACGGCCGGCTGGCCGGCAGGGCGCAAAGCGCTGTCTTCGAGGGCCTTCTGGTTCGTCTCGTTGACCAGCTTGTCGATCAGTTCGCCCATCAGGTCGCGGCCGTACATCTTGCGCACATGGGCGGCCGGCACCTTGCCCGGACGGAAGCCCTTGAGCTTCATCTGCGGGCGGATTTCCTCGATCCGCTCGGCCAGTTTCGCCTGGAGTTCCGTCGCGCTGACCTTCACTTCGAAGGTGCGGCTGAGGCCCTCGGCCTTCGTCTGAGTGACTTCCATGTTCACTTCTTTCGTAAATGAAAACACAGGCCAAAAGGCCGCGAACAGCCTCCAGACCTGCTAAATCCTGCCTGAAGCGGCGGCTTATGTCATACGGGCAACGCCCTGTCCACGCTGCGTCACGGGCGAGTGCAGCTGGGATTTACCCTCTGCGCCCGAAGTGATTGCCCCCGGCTTTCGCCTCGCGTAAGACGCACCCGGAAGCGGATGTGGCGGAATTGGTAGACGCACTGGATTTAGGTTCCAGCGCCGCAAGGCGTGGAGGTTCGAGTCCTCTCACCCGCACCACAAGAGCAAGTTTTCCTGTAAAAATAGTTCATAAAATCAACGGCTTTCAGGCCGGGATGGAGCCCGAAGGCGCGCCTTTTGAGGCGCGATCGATAATTTCCATGAAGCACGGCGTGCAAATCCGCTCGGTCTGGAACTGAGAAAATATGCCCCGCCGGGATGCACCCTAGACCTTCCGGACCGATCCGGGATAGGAGGCGACGAAATCGTCCGATGTCAGGAGCAATAGCCCTTCTTCGTTCGCCTGCGCCACAAGAAGGCGGTCGAAGGGGTCCTTGTGGATCGCAGGCAAGGCCGCGACAGCAATCATATGGTCGCTGGTGATAACGAGTTCGTGCCAATCATTGTCGAGGAGCCCGCGGCGCAGCAAGCGCGGGTCAACGATGAAGTCGTCGCGCCCCAGAGAGCCCTTGATTGTAATCTCCCACAGGCTCGCAGCGCTGAAATAAACGGTGTTTTTCTCGTCTTCCAGATAGCGCCGCGCATCCGGAGAGAGCCGGTCTGGCTCCCCCGCAGCCCACAGAAGCAGATGGGTGTCGACAAGCAGGTTCATTGCGCGCCGCCGAAGAGGGTTTCAATCTCTTCCCGGCCCATGCCGTCGAAATCGTCAGGAACCTTGATGGCGCCCGACAGGAATCCAAGCCGCTTCCGGTCTGCGCCAAGCGGTGCATCGAGCGCAACCACCTTGACCAGGGCCTTGCCTGCTTTGGCGATGATGAAAGTTTCGCCTTTAGCGGCGGCGTCGACAAGCCGCGACAGATGCGTCTTGGCTTCGTGAATATTCACAATTACGGTCATTGTTTACCAATCCTATAGACTTAGTTTATAGAACTTAGTCTATCGTTCGCCGATATTCAAGCAAAATCCTTCCACGGATCAGCCTTTTCTGTCTGCGCCCGCCAGAGTTCGGCGATCCAGCTCCGATCGAGACCGCGCCGGGATGGATCCGGCTCCTTTTCCGTCAGCCTGCGGGCAATCTGGTTGAGGACAAGCCGCATCAGGGGTTTTGTACGCGAGACGTCAGATGGCGGACAGGCGAGGTAAAGTGACAGGGGCCGCTCTCACAGCCTTGGCTTGACGACCATCCACCGAAGCGAGAAGCTCGGTGTCAAGGAATTCTTGATCTCAAGGATTTTTTGAGTGCCCTTTCAATCCATCGAATAGGAGTTCTCATGACCAAGTTTCGAGAAAAATTGATTGGTAGAGTTTTGCTGGCTAGCTTTGTTGGAGCTATGTGTCTGGCAAGTGCGGCCGCCACCATTCCCAATGCTGGGCGAGAAACAAAGCCTGCGCCAATTTCGAGGCCAGATGATGTGACGCGCATATGTGTTACACCGCAATACACGGCTTGTCGCGACGCGGGAGGCAGCCACGGCCAATGCAGACACCTTTGCACCCATGAACACTGACTGACGTTCGGAGCCCTCCGGAAATTGAGCCGTGGGCTTTACCGGAGGGCTTTGTTACAGCAATTTACGAAATGACTGACATGAGCCGACATGTTCGATTGATTGGTTTTGCTTCCTTTGCATTGGGCCTGTCTGCCTACGCGCAAGTGATGGAACAACCCGTATCCGAGAACCGTGTGGAAGCCGTCACGGTGTTTGGCGCCTCGCCGCAACGCGCCCGCGACTTCGCCGAGGCTGCGGCGCCGAAACAAAGGTCGCTCGATCTTCTGGCGCGTTGGGACGATCAGATATGTGTCAGCGTGGCTGGACCGCCCGTTCATCAGGCGCAGTACATAGCCGACCGGATTTCACAACGTGCTTTCGAATTGGGCCTCGAACCTGGCAGACCGGGCTGCAAGACAAACCTGTTGATCGTTGTCACCGCTGAGCCCGAAAAGCTGATCGGAAATCTTGTCAGGGATGACCCAGACACATTTGGCTTCAATGAATCAGGTGCCGTTGACACGGCAGGCAAGGCCGCCTTTGAGCGCTTCCAGATCGAAGAGCGCCCTGTGCGGGCATGGGTCGTCACGGAAACCTTCAGTGCCGACGGCATGCCGATAGATGGGGACGCAAGGATTGGTTCCAGTGGGAACTCAAGCTTGCCGGGAAATCCGTCGAAAGACATGTCGGGAGCCCGCGGCGGTTCTTATGCAAACGTGCCCATGGTGCGCACCGATTCGACGCGGCTCTCCTCCGCAGTTCGCAGTGACATATCTCGTGTCGTGCTCATCGCAGACGCGGGCGCCCTCTCTCGACGCAGCTTGACGTCGGTCGCAGACTACATGGCGTTCTTCAGCCTCGCCCAGGTGGATCCGGATGTCGACGCTTCTGGCTTTGAGTCCGTGCTGAACCTGTTTATCTCCGACGACACATCCGATGCGCTCAAGGCGGGCATGACCGATTGGGACCGCGCCTATCTCAGCAGCCTCTATAGCTCGAAACGGAACGCCGCGAGCCTGTCGCGCCAGATCCAGGACATCAGCCGACGTATGGTCAACGAATAAGGCCGGCTCTCAGATCACCGCGGCTTCAAACGGACGCTTAATCTGCGGCCTTTAAGAAGTTCCAGCATTCGGTTGGTGTGAAGAGGGCGCAGAAGTTGCCGACTGCGTCGATGAGGTCGTTGAAGCTTCGCGCCAAGGGTTATATCGAGTGCGACGGTGAGCGCCTCGAGATCGATGGATATGGCCTGCGCGACAAGTCGTGGGGTCCGCGCCATTGGCAAGCCATCGAATGGTATCGCTGGTGCCCAATGAACTTCGGCCCGGACTTCGGCATGATGTTCAACGTGATGAGCGACGGCGCAGGCGGCGCCCGTCCAAGCGGCATGGTTTACCGCGGCGGCGTGTATGACGACATCACCGCGTGCGATCTGACGAGCAGCTGGGACGCTCACGAATACCAGACCCACCTGTCGGCAGACATCCGGACCAGGTCCGGCAAGAGCTACGCCGTAACGGGCAAGATTCTTTCGCTCATTCCGCTTCGCAACCGGCGCACCACGCCGGACGGGCAAGCCCTGACGACACGCATCACCGAAGCCATGACCGAATATCACTGTTACGGAAAAATCGGTTACGGGATGAGCGAATATCTGGATCAGATTGTTGAGGGCCGTCCGATGGGACGGCTTGCGGGTTACTGACCCAAAAGCCTACGGCGAGCCTGCGTGCAGCGCGCTGAATATGCCCGGCAGCTGCTGCTCAAGATCTTCCGCGATCAGCCCAGCGCCGGCGCGCCGGCCAGCCTCGCCATGCATCCACGCAGCCATTGCGGCGGCCAGCAACGTGTCCACGCCCTGCGCGAGGAAACCCGCGAGGATGCCGGCGAGCACGTCGCCTGAGCCTGCCGTAGCCAGCCAGCGCGTCGCGTGGGTGTTGACCACGACATGACCGCCCGGCGCAGCGATTACCGTATCGGCGCCCTTCAGCAACACCACGCAGCCCGCTTTCGCGGCCGCAAGCCGGACCGCTTCGATCTTGTTGTGCGCGGACGAGAGCAGGCCGCCGAACAGGCGTTCGAACTCACCGGTGTGCGGCGTCAGCACGTCGGCCGGGCGCAGCATTGCGAACAGCGCCGCCGGGTCATCTGCGAACACAGTGAGCGCATCTGCGTCCAGGACGCAGCGCGCGGGTGATTTCAGCACCGCCGACACGTTTGCCCGTGTCTGCGGGGTCACGCCCGCCGCCGGGCCAATGACCACGGCGCTCGCCTTCTTCGCGGCAGCCAGAATATCTTCTGCTCCGTCTACGGATGAGAGCATTATAGCCGTCAGGTGCGCGGCGTTCAACATGAGGGCCGAGGGCGGCGACAGAACAGTTACGAGCCCCGCTCCGGCACGCAGGCCTGCCCGGGCCGCGAGACGCGCCGCGCCTGTCGAACTCATCGGACCACTGACGACTTTCAGATGGCCACGCTGGTGCTTGTGATCACCCTGCCCCGGCCCGGGCAGATCGGCCGCCCAAAGCGCCGGGCTGTTCTCCATCGCGCGGGTCGGGGTTGGCACGCCGATATCCGACACCATTACCGCGCCGCAATAGGCCGAACCCGGCAGCAGCACGTGCGCCGGCCGGAGCGCAGCGAAGGTGATCGTGCCTTCGGCGCGGAAGCATGGGCCAAGTGGCCTCGCTGTGAACCCGTCGAGGCCAGACGGAACGTCCACGGAAATCACGCGCGCCGGGCGATCGGCCAATGCAGCAGCCACACCCTCCAGCGGGCGTGAAAGCCCGCCGCCATAGAGCGCGTCCAGCACGAGTTCATGCGGGGCTGTCAGCGCCGCTTCGAGCGTGCCGACAGGCCTGTCCCAGAGCGCGGCGGCCTTGGCAGCGTCGCCGCGCAGCTGATCGACGGGCACGGCGCAAAACACTTCGACCTTGCGCCACCGCTTGGCGAGGATCATCGCCGCAATGAAACCATCGCCGCCATTGCCACCCGGACCGCACAGGACCTGGATCAGGCCATCCGGCCAGTGCGCGTGCACGAACTCGGCGACGGCCTCACCGGCGCGCTGCATGACCACGAAACTGTCGGTGCCCGCATCGAACACCGCCTGTTCAGCGGCGCGCATTTCCTGCGGTGTGAGAATAGGTCTGCCCATGGGGGCGGCTCATAGCACGCGGGTGGCAGCTTCGCTTCCGTATTCTGCGACGCGTAGCTGCCCATCCCGGCGCTCAAGACGGGTTATCGAACAATGCCCCGGCCGGAACATCGTCACCCGGTCATCCTGCTCAAGGAATCCGCACAGCGCGTTGATCGCCACGAAGTGCGAGAAGACGGCGGCTCCGTCCGGCAGATCATGCGCAAACGTGCTCATCCGGGATCGCCACTGGGAATAGTCCGGGCCGGCGCTCGTCCACGTGCCGGCCATGACGGTGCGCAGCCAGTCCACACGGTCAGCGGTGCCCGGCGGGGTCGCGATTTCGGATACTTGGGGCGCAATCACGGGCGTTAGCCCGAGCTTCGCGGCGAGCGGCGCCGAGGTTTCCCGGCAGCGTTGCATCGGGCTCGAGACGACGCGCTGAACCCCGGCGCCCTTCAGGATTTCAGCGACCGCTTCCGCCTGCTTCGCGCCGACCGCGCTCAGGCCCGGATCCGGATGGTCGCCCCAACCGGCTGCGGCCTCGCCGTGGCGGATCAGCCAGATCAAGCGGCCACCGGCTCCCCGCCGATGGCCTGCGGCTGCAGGCTGGCGGTGTAGCCATGCTGCGAGAGCAGTTGCAGCGTCTCACGGTAGATGACGGGCTTGGCGATGCCGAGGCGGGCGCGCGCCGCTTCCAGCGGTTCATGCAGCAGCGCGATGATGTCCTGTTCGATGATCTTCTGGGCCGCCGCGCCGTTGCGCTTGCCTTCCCGGAAGCAATCCATGATCCGCGCGTCCCTGGGCGCGTGTTTCGCAATTGTGCGACAGCCCATGAATGAGATGAAGAGCACGCCGAGCCCGGGCTGCTGGCTATAAGTGAAGGCGAGCAGCGAGGCTTCGCCAAGCGCATCGCGGTTATACCCCGAAAGCACATGGAACAGGTCGTGTGTATCGCGCAGGCGGTTGCCGTACCATTGCATGTCATCATCATGCTCGCGGGCCTTGGACCGGAACTTCAGGCTCTCATCGACGAGGCCCTGCGCGCTGAGGCCCTCACGCTCCATGAACTCGACATAGGCGCGCCCGACGGTGCCAGCCGGCAATTCCCGGATCCAGCTGTGATCATCCAGCAGCGGCGGCAGGTATGGTTTCTCGGCGAGCAGCTTCTGCCCCACCGGGGTTGCGGCGAAGGCATAGAAGTTACGCTCGAACGAGCGGCCGTTGAGCGCTTCGATGATGTGAAAGACCTGCTCAGTGTCCTCCTTGTCTGCGATCAGCTTCTGCATGTGTGTCCAGGCCTTGAGGGGACGAAACGCAGCCGGGCGGCGATCAGGATGGACAAAGACTTGAGCGGTCATTCACGGTCTCCAATGAAGACTCGCAGATAGCACGCGGACTGGATCATGAAAAGTGACGCAGGCGTCATTTATTCGACAGCGGGGCGCGTTTTGCCTGCCTAATTCTTAGGCGGGGGCGCCCGTTTGTTTGCCACGCGAAGCCCCGTGATACCGACTCCCGCATCGGTCTATCGCGTCCACCCCCAACACCCCATAGGCACGATGGAAATACTGAACCGGCGTCTGGGGAGACCACGCATGAAAAAAATCGAAGCCATCATCAAACCGTTCAAGCTCGACGACGTGAAGGAAGCCCTTCAGGAAATCGGCCTTCAGGGCATGACCGTCATCGAAGCCAAAGGCTTCGGCCGCCAGCGCGGCCATACCGAACTGTATCGCGGCGCAGAATATGTCGTCGACTTCCTGCCGAAGTTGAAGATCGAAGTCGTGCTTGCCGACAGCGCCGTTGAAGTTGCCGTCGAGGCAATCAAAAAAGCGGCTCACACCGACAAGATCGGGGATGGCAAAATCTTCGTGTCCGATGTTATCGACGCTGTACGGATCCGCACCGGCGAAACCGGTGACTCCGCGCTCTAAGCTTCGCGCTGGCATGTCAGCGCTCGCCTGTCAGACAGCAGAAACTCCTCACCAGAAGGCACATTAAATGGCTGATGAACTCTACAAAATGATGAAGGATCAGGACGTCCAGTACGTAGACCTTCGCTTCACCGATCCGCGCGGCAAGATGCAGCATGTCACGTTCCACAAGAACATGGTCGGCGAAGACTTTTTCTCCGAAGGCCAGATGTTCGATGGCTCGTCCATCGCCGGCTGGAAAGCCATCAACGAGTCTGACATGCTTCTGATGCCGGATCAGGCAACAGCCATCATCGATCCGTTCTTCCAGCAATCGACCCTGGCTGTGATGTGCGACGTGCTCGATCCGATCACGGGCCAGCCGTACAACCGCGACCCGCGGACCACCGCCAAGAAAGCCGAAGCCTATGTGAAGGCCTCGGGCATTGGCGACACCGTCTATTTCGGCCCCGAAGCAGAGTTCTTCATCTTCGACGACGTCCGCTGGTCGGTTGAGCCGCACAAGACCGGCTACAGCTACGACTCCTCCGAACTGCCGATCAACACCGGCAAGGAATACCCGATGGGCAACCTCGGCCACCGGCCAGGCCCGAAGGGGGGCTACTTCCCCGTGCCGCCGATCGACTCCGAGCAGGACATGCGCGGCGAAATGCTGACGATCATGGGAGAAATCGGCCTCGATCCGGAAAAGCATCACCACGAAGTGGCGCCCGCGCAACACGAGCTGGGCCTGAAATTCTCGACCCTCACCGTGATGGCCGACCGGATGCAGCTCTATAAGTACGTGATCCACAACGTGGCTGCGTCCTACGGCAAGACGGCAACCTTCATGCCGAAACCGATGTACAAGGACAACGGCTCTGGCATGCACGTCCACCAGTCGATCTGGCAGGGCGGAAAACCGCTGTTCGCTGGCAACAAATACGCCGATCTGAGCGACATGTGCCTCTACTACATCGGCGGCATCATCAAGCACGCCAAGGCGCTCAATGCGATCACCAACCCGTCGACGAACAGCTACAAGCGTCTCGTGCCCGGTTACGAAGCACCTGTGATGCTCGCCTACTCGTCGCGCAACCGCTCGGCCTCAATCCGCATTCCGTTCGGCTCGAACCCGAAAGCCAAGCGAATCGAAGCCCGCTTCCCGGATCCGATGGCGAACCCCTACCTCGCCTTCGCGGCCCTGCTGATGGCCGGCCTCGACGGTATCGAGAACAAGATCCATCCCGGCGACGCAATGGACAAGGACCTCTACGACCTGCCGCCGGCCGAAGCTGCGAAGATCCCGCAAGTCTGCGGCTCGCTGCGCGAAGCCCTCGGCGCTCTCGATGCAGACCGCGCCTTCCTCAAGAAGGGCGGCGTGTTCGACGACGACCAGATCGACGCCTACATCGAGCTGAAGATGGAAGAGAACATGCGCTACGAACTTCATCCGCACCCGGTCGAGTTCGACATGTACTACAAGATGTAATCCGGGCCGTCTTTTAGCCCGAGTTCAATCAGGCCGGCATCTTCGGATGCCGGCCTTTTCTTTGCCACGAACGGTCTGCAGGAAACGCCCATGATAAAACTTGCGATCTATTGGGGCGGCTGGGCGTACTTCCCTTTTGCCGTACTGTGCATATGGGCGATCCTGCGCGCGAAACCGGCGGTCAAGGTCCTCGCAAGCCTTGCGCTGGCGCTGACCAGCGTGGTGGCCTATGCGCGCTTCATTGAGCCGCGCCGTCTCGAGGTCCACCGCGAAACGATCCTCTTGCCCGGGGCGAGCGAGACATCGCCTTCCATCGCGATTGCGCTCTTTGCAGGTCCCCATATCGGCATGTTCGGCAATGCCATGCCCATCCGCAGAATCGTGCAGCGCATCAACGCCGAAGGCGTGGACGCGGTCTTCCTCGCCGGCGACCTCACCTATCATCCAGGCCCGGAGGATATCCCGGAGGATTTCGCCGCGCTCTCGGAACTCGGCGCGCCGCTCTATCCGGTGCCCGGCAATCACGATATCGGATTTCCGGGTGACGACCTCAGCGACGCCCTTTTCGCCATGCTCCAGGACACGGGCGCTGTTGTCGTCCATAACCGAGCCTACGAAACGGAGATCGGCGGCAAACCGGTGATCGTCTCCGGCGCCTCGGACCTCTGGCAGCGGCGCCAGGATTTCGGGTTCTCGTCCAGCCTGCCTGCGGACAAACCCATTCTTCTGCTCACGCACAATCCTGACACCGCGCTCTACGTGCCGGACGCGTTCAACTATGATCTCATGCTCGCCGGTCACACCCATGGCGGCCAGGTGCGCATTCCAGTGCTCTACAAGCACGTCCTTCCGGTGCGGGGCCCGTTTGACAAGGAACTCCACCGGTTCGAGACGCCGGCCGGCGAGCGCCTCGTCTATGTCACCACGGGCACCGGCCTGGCCGGTGTGCCCCTGCGTTTCCTGATGCCACCGCGAATCGACATCCTGACTTTGCATCTGCCGGAATGAAAAAAGCCCCGGCGCGCGACCGGGGCTTTTTGAACGTATTCAACGAAATCCTGATCAGCCCGCTTCGGTCTGGGACCTGGTCGCGTGCACGTAAAGCGGCTCGGCATTGCCTTCGACCACTTCGGCGTTGATGACGACTTCTTCGACACCGCGCAGGTTCGGCAGTTCGAACATCGTGTCGAGCAGGATGGCTTCCATGATCGAGCGCAGGCCGCGCGCACCGGTTTTCCGGCCGATCGCCTTGCGGGCAACCGAGACCAGCGCTTCCGGCGTGAACGTGAGGGCCACGTTCTCCATGTCGAACAGCTTCTGGTACTGCTTCAGCAAGGCGTTCTTCGGCTGCGTGAGGATCTGGATGAGAGCTTTCTCGTCAAGATCTTCAAGCGTCGCGATCACGGGCAGACGGCCGATGAATTCCGGAATCAATCCGAACTTCTGAAGGTCTTCCGGCTCGGTACCGCGCAGCGTTTCACCCACGCCTTTGTCGCTGGCATTCTTGATCGTCGCACCAAAACCGATCGACGCGTTCTCGCCGCGGGCTGCGATGATCTTTTCGAGGCCGGCAAATGCGCCGCCGCAAATGAACAGGATGTTGGTCGTATCCACTTGCAGGAATTCCTGCTGCGGATGTTTCCGCCCGCCCTGGGGCGGCACGGCGGCAACGGTGCCTTCCATGATCTTCAGCAGCGCCTGCTGGACGCCCTCGCCCGACACGTCGCGCGTGATCGAGGGATTGTCCGACTTGCGCGAAATCTTATCGATCTCGTCGATATAGACGATGCCGCGTTGTGCCCGCTCGACGTTATAGTCAGCGGCCTGCAGCAGCTTGAGAACAATGTTCTCGACGTCCTCGCCCACATAACCGGCTTCGGTCAGCGTGGTCGCATCCGCCATCGTGAAGGGCACGTCGAGGATGCGCGCCAGCGTCTGAGCCAGCAAGGTCTTGCCGCAACCCGTCGGGCCGACGAGCAGGATGTTCGACTTCGACAGCTCGACGCCGTCGGCTTTGCCAGACAGCGACAGGCGCTTGTAATGGTTGTGAACGGCAACCGACAGGTTCCGTTTCGCATGGCGCTGGCCGATGACATAATCATCGAGCACATCGCAGATTTCCTGCGGCGTCGGAACGCCTTCGCGGGACTTGATCGCAGAGGTTTTGTTTTCCTCGCGGATGATGTCCATGCAGAGTTCGACGCACTCATCGCAGATGAACACCGTCGGACCGGCGATGAGCTTCTTCACCTCATGCTGGCTCTTTCCGCAGAACGAGCAGTAGAGCGTGTTCTTGGAGTCGCCGGAGCCGTTTTGCTTCGTCATAACTTCCTCAATGCCGCGAAACATTTAACGCAGGCCTAAAGCCCGGCCTGACGCGCGCGGTCCAATTAAGTCTATAGTTGTTCACAAAGCCTGCAAGGGGCAGGCCGCATGTCAGAACCTTTACCAACCGGGCGTTTACTTCTCGTCGTCCGCCGCCCGGCGCTCATAAACTTTGTCCACAATGCCGAACTGCATGGCCTGCTCGGCGGTCTGGAACGTGTCACGGTCAAGCGTGCGCTCAATCACGTCATATGGCTGGCCGGTATGCCGGACGTAGATATTGTTAAGGCGGCGCTTCATCTCGATAATCTCTTCGGCGTGCCGTTCGATATCCGTTGCCACGCCCGAATAGCCACCCGAGGGCTGATGCAGCATGACCCGCGCATTCGGCAGCGCGATCCGCAAGCCCTTTTCCCCAGCGGCAAGCAGCAGCGATCCCATCGACGCAGCCTGGCCGATACAGACCGTCGAGATCGGGCAACGCACGTATTGCATCGTGTCGTAGATCGCAAGCCCCGAGGAGACGTACCCACCCGGGCTGTTGATATACATGGCGATTTCGCGCTTGGGGTTCTCGGATTCAAGGAACAGAAGCTGCGATGTGGTGAGCGCCGCGATGCTGTCATCGATGCCGCCGGTCACGAAGATGATCCGCTCCTTGAGCAGGCGCGAGAAGATATCAAAGGCCCGCTCACCCCGGCTCGTCTGTTCGACGACCATCGGGACAAGGTTGAGAGCCGTCTCATGGATACTGGACATCAAGGGAGCCTTTGAAAAAATTGGCTGAATCGCTGGGACGCAGGATTGGCAGATGCCTCTATATTTGTCCACGCGGCCCAGCCCACAAGGGGCTGACAGCTGTGGAAAGGCTCAGCGGAACGGCCATTCCCCTTCCCCGCTCGGCAGTTCGGCATCGGGCGCCTTCATGAAGGCCAGATAATCGGCGTGCACCTTCTCGGCCTGCAGGTCTCGCTCAAGCATGTGATAGCCGTTTGTGTAATACACCGTCCGCACATCCGGGGGCAGCAGCTTGGCCGTCCGGGCGACGCCGTTCTGCGGAATCACGATATCGCGGGCACCATACGAGGCCAGCACCGGCAGCCCCTTTGGCAGGCGCGCCGAGGCCCAATGCGCGTTCTCCATCAAGGTCACCAGGCCATAGACCTGATCAATCCGGTTCTCGTACGTCATGTGCGGATCAGACCAGGTCCGGCGCAGCATCGCATTGTTATCCGACGGCTCGATCTTGATCAGACCCGCCGGGGGCACAACGATCCAACCCGGGTTCGCGTAAGCCGAGGCCAGCAAGCTGACCCGGTAGAGTGGGTTGATCGCGCCCCAGCCCCGCAGGCCCGGACCCGACAGGATCAACCGGTCGGCCTTCGGCGGATCGCCCGAACCGAACGCGGTCATCGCCACGGATGCGCCCATTGAGATACCGACGACCGTAATCACCGCTTCAGGATGGCGGCTCCGGGCCGCATCGACGGCCGTACGCAAATCAGCCCGCATCAGCTCTTCCTCCGGCCAGAGCCCCTTGCTGGGAGACCTGCCAAAGCCGCGCTGATCATAGGCATACGTCGTGACACCGCGGGCCGCCCAATAGGGCGCGGCCATGTGGAAGGCGCCGGCATAGTCACTCATGCCATGGACGCCGACGACGACGTATTCCGGGTCCTCGGTTCCGGCTGCCGGCCAGACCGTCAGCCCAAGCCGTGAGCCATCGGCCGTCACGAACACGTTCTCGTCCGGCAGGAAAGCCGGCTCGACCGGGCTTGCCGGCTGCAATGCGCCGACCGTCACCGGGTGTGCGCAGGCGGGCAGCGCTGCCACGCCCAGGCCGGCAAACATGACCGCCAGCCCGATCCGGACCCGCTTCATCCAGCCCTGAATTCTCATCGTCGTCATCCCGGGTACCTCTTGGGAATGCCGCTTCCCGTCTTGGATTATAGATTTTGCCGCTGAACGCCACCTGACAAGACCGCAAACGCACGCCGCCTCGCTGAAAATGGCCTTGCCCGCGCTTGATGACCTAATCGTGACGTGCGAGACCCGGCCTAATCAGGCAACGCGCCAGGTCTCTGGCCATTCAAACTGTGGGGCACCCCGGACATGATCAAACGCCTTTCCCTTTTTATCGCCGCCGCCCTCACCCTTGCGGCCTGCACCCCGAATACAACGACGTCAGCAAAAGAAGCCGAACAGGCGCCCCCCGCCGAAGCGCTTCTGCTGCCCCTCCCGGACGCGACCACGCCTGAAATCACGGCCGCCGATCTCGCAATCCGGATCAAGACGCTGGCAGATGACACATTCGAAGGCCGCGGCCCCGGCACGCCGACAGGCGAAGCGTCCGCGGCCTGGATCGCCGCTGAAATGGCGCGCATCGGCCTGCAGCCCGGCGGCGATAACGCCACCTTCTTCCAGGAAGTGAAGATGGTGAACCAGACCGTCGATCCGGCCACCTCCGAACTGATCGTCACCTGGCCCGACCAGGATGAGCTCTCGCTCGGCTTCAAGGAGCAGGCCGTCTACTGGACCAAGCGGCAGAACGCCAATCAGGTCTCGTTCGACCCCACCGACGTTGTCTTTGTCGGTCACGGTGTCGTCGCGCCCGAGTTCGGCTGGAACGACTACGCAGGCCAGGACTATGCCGGCAAGACCGTGATCATCCTCGTCAACGATCCGGGCTTCGCCACGGGCGACGAGACGATGTTCAAGGGCAAGGCCATGACCTATTATGGCCGCTGGACTTACAAGTTTGAGGAAGCCGCCCGTCAGGGCGCGACTGCAGCCCTCATCGTTCACGAAACCGACGCGGCCGCTTACGGGTGGGATGTCGTCACAGGCTCCTGGACCGGCGCGCAGTCTGATCTCGTCCGCGCGAACGGCGGTGAAGACCGCGCCATGCTCGAAGGCTGGATCACGCGCGAGATGGCCGAGCAGATGTTCACCAAGGCCGGTCTTGATTTCGCCGCCCAGAAGACGGGCGCCAACACAAGCGGCTTCACGCCGGTTGCTCTTGAAGGCCTCAAGGTGCGCGCCACCATCAACCAGACCATCGACGCGCTCTCGAGCCGCAACGTCGTCGGCCTGCTGCCCGGCGCCACCAAGCCGGACGAATACGTTCTGTACACGGCGCACTGGGATCACCTCGGCATGAAGACGGGTGAGAAGACCGGCAAGGAAGGCGAAGACTTCTACGCCGACGACATCTTCAACGGCGCCGTCGATAACGCGACGGGCTCTGCGGCGCTGCTCGAAATCGCTGAAGCGATGAAAGCCGAAACCATCGACCGCTCAGCTATCTTCCTCGCCGTCACGCTCGAAGAATCCGGCCTGCTCGGCTCGGCCTACTATGCCGAGAGCCCCACCGTTGCGCTCAACAAGATCGTGGCTGGCATCAACATGGACGGCGCCCTGCCCATCGGCCGTACGAAGGACGTGGTGGTCATCGGTTACGGCGCTTCGGAGCTCGAAGACCGGCTCGCGGCGATCCTCACCACGCAGGGCCGCGTGATCAAACCAGACCCGACACCGGAAGCCGGATACTTCTACCGCTCCGACCACATCTCCTTCGCCAAGAAGGGCGTGCCGATGCTCTACGCCGATGGCGGCGAGGACAAGGTCGAAGGCGGCGTCGCTGCCGGCAAGGCCGCCGCAGCCGCTTACACGGCCGAGCGCTATCACAAGCCGATGGACGAATACTCGGACGATTGGGACCTGACCGGCTTCCAGGAAGACATTCAGGCCCTCTTCCAGGTCGGCCGCGATATCGCGAAGTCCTCCGACTGGCCCACCTGGTATGCCGGAAACGAGTTCGAAGCCGCCCGAAAGGAAAGCCTCGGCGGACAGTAACCGGCGATGCTGTCCTACCAGCACGGCTTTCACGCGGGCAACCGCGCCGACGTGCTGAAGCACGCGGTGCTGGACCTTGTGCTGCGCGGTGTGGCGAACGGCCCCCGGCCCGTCCTCTACGTCGAGACGCACTCCGGACGCGGACGATATGACCTGACCGGCCCGCAGGCCCGCAAGGGCGGCGAGGCCGACAGCGGCATCCTCGCCCTGCTGAAAGGCGATGCCCCGCCTGGCTTTGGCGACTGGCTCAGCCTCGTCCGGGAACGGACGGAAAAGGACTATCCCGGCTCGCCGGCCCTCGCCCTCGCCCGCCTTCCCGCCTCCGCACGCGCCATTCTGTTCGAGCGCCATCCGGCAGAGTTCAAGGCGCTGACAGAAAACATCGGCGGCGATCCACGGGTCCTGGTCCGGGAAACCGACGGCTATGCCGGCGCGCTGAAACTTGCCCCGCGCGGACACGAACAGATCGTGGTTCTCTCCGACCCCAGCTACGAGACGCGCCGGGACATCGAGGCGCTGGCCCTCTGGACGCCAAAAGCGCTGAAGCGCTGGCCCACGGGCATGGTCCTGCTCTGGCTGCCGCTGTTCCGGGACGGGCGCGAATCTGAGTTCGGCGAGCTTCTGGCCGAACTCGGCGCGAATCTGATCGCGGGCGCCCGTTGGCCGGTCAAACCGTCCGAGACGAGCTCGCTCGAAGGCACAGCCATGGTCGGTTTCCGCGTGCCGGAACCCGTCGCGCGCGCGTCACAAGCGATGGCGAGGGACCTGGAAGCCCTGTGGGCAAAGCAGGCCTGAGGCCCGGCCCAACTTCGGCGCGAAGCCGAGAGTCTCGCAATGCGAGTTTACTTTACGCGAGTTGCTGTTTTTTTCTATTATGGATTGTATTTTCTGAATTGACCCTGGCCAATCCCGGCTGGACTCCCGGCCTGTCTCCGCCGCTTTTCATCTGGCCGTGATTGAGCAAGGCGCCGCCTTCCTCAGCCTTAACCTTCCCCGCGGCGCACCGTCGTCAGACGCCTGCGAACTGCAGGCCGCCTGTCATGACGCGGCAGAAGCACTCGCCGAACTGAAAGCGGCTCTCGCCGTGCCCCGGCGACCCGCGCCGCCGCCTGATTCCGGCGAAAACCGCCTGCCCCTTGGCCGCGGACTTGCATTGCCCGCGAGAACCCCTTCTTGCAGACAGTGTCATGTCCGAACCTCACGCCACACCCGATTCGAAACGCCCGGTGATGGACATTCTCGTCCAGCGCCAGCTCGACAACATGGCAACCGGCAACTGCGCCTATCTCGAAACCTTCATGAAAATGGTCCGGCGCTCGGGCTCAGAAATGCGCCTCGTCTTTGCGCCCTGGCAATCCTTCGGCAATCGCCCCTGGGCCAGCGTTCACCCGCGCCTCGCAAACCTCACGACCAGCATCCTCTGGCCGGGCGCCATCAAGTTCGGCAGCCACTACTGGTCGCTCTCGCCGCGAATCTGGACCCGGTTCGCCATTCGCCTCGCCAAGGAGGCCGCCCGCCGGCTCGGCGCAGAAATTGCCATTCCCAGCTATCTCGGCCGGGAGATCAGCGACCAGGAAGCAACCCTCGTCGCGCGCGCCTGCGATGCGAGCCCCTCTGCCATCACGCTGGCCGAGTACAGCTCGATGGGACCCGCCCTGAAGAAGCTCAAATCGAAAACGATCCGCTCCTGCCTCATGCACGACCTGCTCTCCGACCGCGCGGAGCGATTCCGCGAAGGCGGCCAAGTGATCGACTTTGACGAAACGGGCTTCGACACCGAAATCGGCTGGCTGTCGGCTTGCGACGTCATATTCTTCATCTCAGCCAACGAACTCGCCAAGGTGAAGCCGCACTTGCCGGATGTTCAGATGGTCTGGGTGCCGCCGGATGCACCGGATTATCAGACGTCGGATAATACCGGCGAGCCCCGCGTCGTTTTCATTGGCACGGTGCATGGCGGAAACGCCGAAGCGCTGAACCATTTCCTTGATGATGTCTGGCCAAAGGTCCGCGCCACGGCGCCCGCGCTCGATTTCTGGATCGCCGGCTCGATCGGCAAGACCCTCACGCCTGCACGCGCCGCCATGCCCGGCGTGAACGTGCTAGGCCGCGTCGAGTCGCTCGAAACCATCGGCGGCGCCAACGCCATCGGTATCGCCCCGACACGCTTCGCGACCGGCACCAGCATCAAGGTAGCCGAATACCTCCTCCTCGGCATGCCCTGCGTCGTCTATCCGCTGGCGCTTGAAGGCTTCGGCAACGTGCTGGATGATCTGGTGGTCTCAACCCCCGGCCCGGACGCACTCGCCGCCGAAATCCTGGACCTCGCCGGTAATGGGCCGCGCCGCCTCGCACTTTCCGAAGGCGCCCGCCAGCACGCGCGGGCCCGGCTTTCGCACGACGACGCCATAGCCACCATTCACCGGATGCTGGCCGAAGCCGCCAAGTCATAAAGAAGCGGGGCCGGATCGCTCCAGCCCCGCCTGAATTATTCGTTCACTGACGATGCCTACTCGGCGGCGACCAGAACTTCAGTTGCCGAAAGGTCCGTGTAGCGCTTCAGGTGGTGATCGACGTTGCCGAACTCGGAGTCGATGATCGTCAGGCGCTTGAAGTAGTGGCCGATGGCCAGCTCGTCCGTCATGCCCATGCCGCCATGGATCTGGATCGCGTTCTGGCCGACGAAGCGTCCGGCCTGACCGATGCGGACCTTGGCTGCCGAAGCCGCTTTCTTCCGCGTCACGTCATCCTCGTCCAGCTTCAGCGACGCCATGTAGGTCATCGAAACCGACTGCTCGGCCTCCATGAACATGTCGACCATCTTGTGCTGCAGCACCTGAAACTTGCCAATGGCGGTGCCGAACTGCTTGCGCGTACGCGAGTATTCAACCGTCATCGTCTGCGCGACCTTCATCGCGCCGCAGGCCTCGGCACAGAGCGCTGCGATCGCTTCATCGGTCACGCGCTCGATCAGCGGCAGGCCGTTGCCAGCATCGCCGATTGCGGCGTCCGTACCGACCGACACGTTGTCGAAATGCACTTCCGAGGCGCGGCGGCCATCAACCGTCGGGTAGTCCCGCGTGGTGACGCCCTTGGCATCTTTCGCCACGATGAATACGCCGATGCCTTTGGTGTCACGGCGGCCGCCAGCCGTCCGTGCCGTGACGATCAGGTGGCTCGCCCAAGGCGCGCCCACCACCACAGCCTTGTGACCGGAAATCTTCCAGCCTGCCCCGTCTTTGGTCGCTGTCGTCTCCAGGTCCGCCAGGTTGTAGCGGCCTTTGGGCTCGGCATAGGCAAAGGCGAACACGCGCTCGCCGGCAATCATCGGGGCGAGATGCTCCGCCTTCTGACCATCCGACCCACGCTTCAGGAAACCGCCGCCGATCACGACCGACTGCAGGTACGGCTCGATCACGAGGCCCTTGCCGAACTCTTCCATCACGACCATCGCGTCGATCGGACCGCCGCCGAGGCCGCCGTCTTCTTCGCTGAACGGCGCGGCGAGCAAGCCAAGTTCGGCGAACTGCGCCCACATTTTCGGTCGCCAGCCTTCGCTCGAGGCGATGACCTTGCGGCGCGTGTCGAAGTCATACTGGTCCTTGATCAGCCGTGCGAGGCTGTCGCGGATCATCGTCTGTTCTTCAGTAAAGTTGAAATCCATTGCCTGGTCCCTCCCTGTGTCCCCGGCCTTAAAGGCCGAGGATCATCTTTGTAATGATGTTGCGTTGGATCTCGTTGGACCCGCCATAGATCGACGTCTTGCGCATGTTGAAATAAGTGTCGGCGGCGAAGTTCGAGTATTCCGGTCCGACGCCGAGGTCGTTGACACCGTGGCCGTCCATCCCGCGCGCATACGGCGCGCCATAGTTGCCGACAGCTTCGAGCGTCAGCTCGGTCAGGCGCTGCTGGATCTCGGTGCCCTTGATCTTGAGGATCGAGCTTTCCGGGCCCGGGCCTTTGCCCTGGGCTTCAGATGCGAGCGTGCGAAGTTCGGTGAACTCCAGCGCCGTCAGATCGATTTCCAGCTGGCTGATCTTGCGGGAGAAGTCGCCGTTCAGGATCAGCGGCGTGCCATCGATGGTTTCGGACGATGCGATGGAGCGCAGGCGCTCGACGCCGCGCTTGGAACGCGCCACGCCGGCGATGCCCGAACGCTCGTGAGCGAGCAGGAACTTCGCGTAGGTCCAGCCTTCGTTTTCCTTGCCGACGAGGTTCTCGACCGGCACGCGGACGTCCGTCAGCCAGGTTTCGTTGACTTCGTGCGTGCCGTCGATCAGACGGATCGGGCGCACTTCAATGCCCGGCGTCTTCATGTCGATGAGGATGAAGCTGATGCCTTCCTGCGACTTGGCCGAGGGGTCCGTGCGGCAGAGGAAGAAGCCCCAGTCCGCATGCTGGGCCAGCGTCGTCCAGGTCTTCTGGCCGTTGATCACATAGTGATCGCCATCACGCACGGCGGTGGTCTTGAGGCTGGCAAGGTCAGAACCGGCGCCGGGCTCGGAATAGCCCTGCGCCCACCAGACGTCACCGGCGAGGATGCCCGGAAGGTGCTTCGCCTTCTGCTCTTCGCTGCCGAACGTATAGATGACGGGGCCTACCATCGAGACGCCGAACGGAAGCGGCATCAGGGCATCGATGCGCGCATTTTCTTCCGACCAGATGTAGCGCTGGGTCGAGGTCCAGCCGGTGCCGCCGTATTTTTGCGGCCAGGCCGGGGCGGACCAGCCCTTTTTGCCAAGGATCTTGTGCCAGCCGAGAAACTGCTCGCGCGTCAGGTCTTCGCGCGATCCCATACCCGAGAGTTCTTTCGGATAATTGTCGCGGATAAACGCGCGGACTTCGTCACGGAATGCGGTTTCTTCAGGCGTGAAATCAAGATTCATGGCGGGTCGTCCTCTGGTGCCTCTGGGTGCCTCTTGGCCCCTCTATGTCAGTCAAAACCGTGCACTGGCAAGGTGACGTACACGTAAACGTAAAGAATGCCGCACTGACCTTGCGTTAATGGCTCGCGGGCTTGGCAATAAAGGGCGCGCAGGCGGTTTTCAGTACGCCAATCGCGGTCGCTGAACCCAGACCGCCACCCGTTTGGAACTGCAACTGGAGCAGCGGCGCAAGTCCGATGCGCTCAAGCGCGGCTTCATGCGCCGGCCGCTGCGTGATGTGGGCCGCCAGGCAATGGCTCACCGCCGATGGCGAAACCGCATGCACCACACCGGCCGCAATCGTCGTGGCAAACCCGTCGAGCAGAACCGGAATGCTCTGATGGCGCGCCGCGATGATGGCGCCCACACAAGCGGCCAGTTCCCTTCCCCCGAGACAGCGCAGCGCCTCGAGTGGATCAGACAAATGTCCCCGGTGCAGACGCAAGGCATCCGACACCAGAAGGCTTCGCTTGTCCGACAGGCTGGCCGGCGTCTGGGCGCTTGGCCGCACCCAGTAGTCCGGTGAGCCGCCATACAGCGCGCAGGCAACCGCTGCCGCTGCGGTGCCGACCCCGGCGCCGGAAACGGCAATTGCCAGCAAGTCAGGCTGGTCTTCGACCGCTTCAAACCCGTAGGCGATCGTCGCGGCGCATTCGCGTTCGGTCATCGCCGCTTCTTTAGCGATGCTCGGGGTCGGCCGGTCCAGCGCGAGTTCGAACACGCGTACATTGGCGCCGACCTGCGCCGCAATCGCTGACAGGGGCGCGCGCCCTTCCGTCAGCGCCTTGATGTGCGCCTGGGTATCAACATTGCTGGAAAGCGATACGCCGGCCTCAACAATGCCGTGCGAACCCGAAAAGATGGCGAGCGTCGGCTTCTCGATGCGCGGCGGAAACCGGCGCTGCCAGCAGGCGAGCCATTCTGCGGCCTCGCCGAGGCGGCCAAAATCGCCCTCCCGGCCCATGCCCATCAGCGCCTCGCGGACCCGTTTTCCGGATACGCCGTCGGCCTCGACCGGCTTGAGAATCAGCTCGCGGGCGTCCGACAGCGGTGATTTCTGGGCAGCAGTTTCGCTCAAGTCAGCATACTCCGTGCGCAGTTCAGGGGCGCATTCCCTTTGATATCAAAGATTCTGGGGCCTGTCCGGCAAGGATTTATTACGCCGTTTGTGCCATACTGGTTGTTCGTTCTGCTTCCGGTATCGCTGTTTCAATGCCCATCGCACCCATCAAGACCCCGTGTATCAAGGTTTGCGCCGTCGACGGCCAGACCGGCTATTGCCTTGGCTGTGGCCGCACGCTGCCGGAAATCGGCCGCTGGGTGCAGATGACCCCCGAAGCCCGTGACGACGTGATCGCCTGCCTGCCGGAGCGCATCGCCCATCTCGAAGCCATCGGGAAGCGCTGATCGATGGCCGTGCGAAACCTCTTCTTCGTGATGTTTGCCGCCGTCGCCATTGCGATGACGATCGCTTTCGGGCTTGCCCCGAAATTCGAGGACCACGCCGCTGAACCGGAGCCCCCGACCATGGCGGTCGCCACCCAGGCGCCCGCTCAGGCACCCGGATCGCGCTCGGCCTTCATCGACCAGGAAGCCGACGGCCATTTCTGGACCCGGGCCGACGTGAGAGGCACCCAGATCGAATTCCTCGTGGATACCGGCGCCAGTATCGTCGCCCTTACCTATCTCGATGCCCAGCGGCTTGGCCTCAAGCCGGAGCAGCTCGACTTCGACGCCGAGATCCGGACCGCCGGCGGCGTCACCTACGGCGCGCCGGTGATGATCGAAAGCATCCGCATCGGCAAAGTCAAAGTCGAGAACGTCGAAGCCATGGTCCTGCGTACGGAACTCGACCAGTCCCTGCTCGGCATGACCTTCCTCGGCCAGCTCGACTCCTACGAATTCCGTCAGGGACAGCTGATCATACGCCAGTGATCGGCTTGCCATCGAGGCCCTTGCCAATACCAATCTCCCAGGCAAAGCGCGTGTCGTCTCCGGCCCAACGCGCATAGGCTACACGCCCATCAAGCCCGGCAGCCTTCATCAATGCGCGGTACCAATTCTCGACTGCTGCATCGAGCTTCTGCGGATGCACGCCCCAGAGCAGACACGCCTGTCGCACGCGGCTCTCGTCCATAGAGCCATAGAGTATAGGTGTCGTGCCCCGCACGCGCGCAAACCGTGCGAGCCGTTCGAAGGCCCCCGTGCGCAAGGCCAGCGCGGCCGCACCCTCCGCTTCCGCCATTTCGGTGGCCGTCTTGGCGATCACGTCGATGGCGCTGGTTTCCGTCGAATCCCCGTCGAACTGTAGCAGCGACCTGCGATAGTCCTCGGCATTCTCGGTCGCCCGGATAATGCGCGACATGATCGCTACCGCCGTCGCCGGATGCCGGCCCACCGCCGTCTCCGCCGACAACATCACAGCGTCCGCACCCTGATAGATCGCGGTCGCGACATCCGACGCCTCGGCCCGCGTCGGCGCCGAATTTTCGATCATCGATTCCAGCATCTGCGTCGCCACGATCACCGGCCGCCCGGCCGCGCGCGCAGCGCGGATGATTCGGCGCTGGATCACCGGCACTTCCTCCGGCGGGTACTCGACCCCCAGATCGCCCCGCGCCACCATCACCCCGTCCGCTGCGTGGATGATCTCGCGCAGCTCACCGAGCGCGGCCGGCTTTTCCAGTTTTGCAATCAGCGGGACCCGGCCCCGGATGATCGCCTTCGTCATAGAGATATCGGACACCGACTGCACAAAAGACAGCGCCACAATATCCACGCCGATCGACAGCGCGAATTCGAGGTCCGTTTTGTCCTTGTCAGTCAGCGCCTTCACCGGCAACGCCTTGCCGCGCACCGTGAAGCCCTTCTTGTCGGAAATCTTGCCCGGCACATCGGCCCGAACACGCGGCGCAGCGCCGGCCGCCATCACCGTGAAGATCAGCTTGCCGTCATCCACGAGGATCGTGTCGCCGACGGCCAGCTGGTCGAGGATCGCTTTGTGCGGCACGGGGATCGTGCCGGAAGCGTCGGTAGTCGCCGCCGCCACCAGCGGATATTCGCTGCGCCACGCGACTTTCATCTCGCCGCCGGGAAAACTCCCAACGCGGACCTTCGGCCCCTGCAGGTCCGCCATCGCCGCGAGCGGGCGGCCAACCAGGCCCTCGACCTTGCGCACCATTTCAAGTGTCAGGCGATGATCTTCATGGCTTCCATGCGAGAAATTCAGCCGGAACACATCCGCGCCCGCCTCCGCCAGCGCCCGGATTTCCTTCAGCGAGCGGCTGCGCGGCCCAAGCGTCGCGATGATCTTCGCGTTCTCGCTTCGCAAGCGGGCTTTCGGCATGTGGCGCTCCGTCTCGGCCAAGTTGGCTCTGCGCCGGTCTAGCCCGACTCGGGGCTGCGTCACTAGGGGAGAGCCCCTCAGGCCTCGACCAGCACGTAAGGATCATAATTCAGCACCGGCGCCAGCCAGCGCTCGGCCTTCTTGATGTCCCATCCCTTGCGCCGCGCATAATCTTCCACCTGATCGCGCTCGATACGCCCAAGCGCAAAGTAGATCGCGTCCGGATGCGCGAGATACAGTCCGGATACGGACGCGGCAGGGCTCATCGCATAGCTCGACGTCAGCGACACGCCGATGTGCTTCTCCGCATCGAGCAACCGGAAGAGCGTCGCCTTCTCCGTATGCTCAGGCTGCGAGGGATAGCCCGGCGCCGGACGGATGCCGCAATACTTCTCGCCGATCAGCTCATTCGTTGTAAGGGCCTCATCGGGCGCATAGGCCCAGAGTTCCTTGCGCACGCGCTCGTGCATGTATTCCGCCATCGCTTCGGCAAACCGGTCCGCCAGCGCCTTGCACATGATCGAGGAATAATCATCGCCCTTGGCCTTGAAGTCTTCAGCAATGACATCCGCTTCCGGGCCAGCCGTCACACAGAACCCGCCAATCCAGTCCTCGCCTTCCGGCGCAACAAAATCCGACAGCGCATAGTTCGCGCGCTCATTATCCTTTTTCATCTGTTGGCGGAGCGTGAAGAACGTATCACCGGTCTCAAGCCGGATGTCGTCGCCCACCGCATTGGCGCCCCAGAAGCCGACCACCGCTTTCGGCCTGAACCAGGCCTCGCCGATCAGCTGCTGCATCATCGCTTCGGTATCGCGCCAGAGGCCCCGCGCCGCCTCGCCGACCACCGGGTCCTGCAGGATTTCCGGATAATGCCCCGCAAGGTCCCAGGCCGAGAAATAAGGCGTCCAGTCGATGTAGCGCGCCAGCGTCGCCAGATCGATATCCTTGAAACTGCGCGCACCGGTGAAAGTCGGCTTCGGCGCCGCATAGCCCGCCCAATCCGGCCGGAACGCCGCCTTGCGGGCCACCGCCAGCGGCAAACGCGCCTTGGGCGGACCATCCTTGCGTGCCTCGCGCATCCGCTCGTAGCGCGCCCGCGTCTGCGCGATCAGCGCCGGCTTATCGTCCTCGTTCAGCAGGGTCGAGACCACGCCTACCGCGCGGCTCGCATCGGCGACATGGATCACAGGCGCGCAGCGGATCACGGGATCAATCTTCACCGCCGTATGCGCCGGGCTCGTCGTCGCCCCGCCGATCAGCAAAGGCTGCGTCATGCCGCGCCGCTGCATCTCACTCGCCACATACACCATCTCGTCAAGGCTGGGCGTGATCAGGCCCGAAAGGCCGATGATATCCACCTTTTCACGCACCGCTATGTCGAGGATCTTTTCGGCCGGCACCATCACGCCCAGGTCGATGATGTCATAACCGTTACAGGCAAGCACCACGCCGACAATATTCTTGCCGATATCGTGCACATCCCCCTTCACGGTCGCCATCAGGACGCGGCCGTTCGACTTCGCCTCGGTGCCGAGGCGCTTCTTTTCCTCTTCCATGAAGGGCTCAAGCCAGGCCACCGCCTGCTTCATCACCCGCGCCGACTTCACCACCTGCGGCAGGAACATCTTGCCCGACCCGAACAGGTCTCCGACGACATTCATGCCGTCCATCAGCGGTCCTTCGATCACATGGAGCGGACGCTCTACGGCGAGGCGCGCTTCTTCCGTATCCAGATCAATGAACTCCGAGATACCGTGGATCAGCGCATACTCAAGTCGCTTGGCCACGGGCGCCTCGCGCCAGGAGAGGTCCTTCTCCTGCGTCTTGCCCTTCTGACCCTTGAACCGTTCGGCAATCTCCAGCAGCCGGTCGGTCGCGTCCGCCCGGCGATTGAGGATCACGTCCTCGACACGCGCGCGCAGTTCCGGCTCGATGTCATCATAAATGTCAAGCTGACCGGCATTCACGATGCCCATGTCCATGCCAGCCGGGATCGCATAATAGAGAAACACGGAATGCATCGCCCGGCGCACGGGCTCATTACCGCGGAAGCTGAACGACACGTTCGAAAGCCCCCCCGAGATATGGCAGCCAGGGCAGATCTCGCGGATGACCTTCGCCGCTTCAATGAAGTCCAGCGCGTAATTGTTATGCTCCTCGATCCCTGTCGCCACCGCGAAGATGTTTGGATCAAAGACGATATCTTGCGGCGCAAAACCAACCTCTTGCGTCAGTATGCGGTAGGCCCGCTGGCAGATCTCTATCTTGCGCGCCGCGGTATCGGCCTGCCCGACTTCGTCAAACGCCATCACGACAACGGCGGCGCCGTAAGACAGGCACGCCCGCGCCTGCTCAATGAACTTAGCCTCGCCTTCTTTCATCGAGATCGAATTGACGATGCCCTTGCCCTGCACACATTTCAGGCCGGCCTCGATTACCTCCCATTTGGAGGAGTCGATCATCACCGGCACGCGCGCAATGTCGGGCTCCGCCGCGATCAGGTTCAGGAAGGTTGTCATGGCGAGGACGCCGTCCAGCATCCCTTCGTCCATGTTGACGTCGATGACCTGCGCGCCGCTCTCCACCTGCTGGCGCGCGACCTCGACGGCGTCGCCATAGCGGCCATCGGTGATCATCTTCCGGAACACGGCCGAGCCGGTGACGTTCGTGCGTTCACCGATATTGATGAAGCTCTGGGAGGAGTTCGTCATTTTCTTGTTTTCCCCGCATCCAGCGGCCAGTTTCCATCCACAACAGGCGGATATCCGTCCACGGACTGATTAAACCAGTAGACCCAAGCGTCTTCGCCCGTCGCCGCCCCGGCATCATCGCGCAAAGTCACCAGCCCACGCCAGTAGAGCGACTTGACCGGATCATCCGTCAAATCCTCGAAGTCGTCCATCTCCGGCACGATGCCGGCATCGCGCACGCGCCAGCGCAGTCCGTGGCACAGCACATCTCCCGCCACCACGCCCGGAAAGCCGCCCAGATCCACCATCCGTCCGCGAAACCGGCACGGCGTCCCGAACGTACCCGCACCCGCAAGGTCCAGCCATGGCGGCGCGCCTGCGGCCCCCTGCTTCAGGAGGCCGTAGAACACAAACAGGTCGCCGCTGCGAACCTCAGCGCCCATCAGGACGCCACTTCAAACGGTTCGAGCCCGGACAGTCTCAGCGCCGGCTTCAGCACCGGCACCGTGCGCGGCGCCTTGCCCTTAGCTGCGCCCGCAATCGCCGCGATATGCGGCGGCGTCGTGCCGCAACACCCGCCGAGCACATTGACCAGCCCGCTCTTCGCCCACTCGCCAAGATGCACCGCCGTCTGGCCCGGCGTCTCGTCATAGGCGCCGAACGCGTTCGGAAGGCCAGCATTCGGATAAGCAATCACGCGCGTATCGGCCACGCGCGATATGGCCGCGATATGCTGGCGCATCAGGTCAGCGCCGAGCGCGCAGTTGAGGCCGATTGCCCAGGGCCGTGCATGGCGCACCGAGTTCCAGAACGCCTCGGCTGTCTGCCCACTGAGCGTCCGGCCGGAAGCATCCGTGATCGTGCCCGATATGATTATCGGCAGATCAATCCCTTCCTGCTCACGCAGATCGATCAGCGCCTTGATCGCCGCCTTGGCATTCAGTGTGTCGAACACCGTCTCGATCAGGAACATGTCGATGAACGGCGCCATCGCCCGCGCCTGCGCCGCATAGGCCTCGCGCACCTGGTCGAACGTCACATCCCGGTAGCCAGGATCACTGACCTTCGGCGACAGCGACAGCGTCTTGTTCGTCGGCCCGATCGCCCCCAGCACGCCGCGCGGCTTGCCATCCTCCGCCTCTAGCCTGTCCGCCACCTCGCGCGCAATCCGCGCCCCCTCCGCAGCGATCTCATCCGCCAGCGCTTCCATCCGGTAGTCCGCCATCGCGATCGTCGTCGCGCTGAACGTGTTTGTTTCGACGAAATCCGCGCCGGCCTCGTAATACTGCGCATGGATGGCTGCGATAATGTCCGGCCGCGTCAGGTTGAGCAGGTCATTATTCCCGCGCAGCGGCGAGGCCCAGTCCGCAAACCTCTGCCCACGGAAGTCTTCTTCGTTGAGCGAATACGTCTGGATCATCGTGCCCATCGCGCCATCAAGGATCAGGATGCGCTTCGCCGCTTCGGCTTCAAGTGCGGGAACTCTTGTCATCGCGTCCATGATCATGCCGCCTTTGTGGATTGGGGCTTGAGGCCCAGCAGCCGGCACGTTGAAAGTGCGAGGCTTGCCCGGTTCAGCGTATAGAAGTGGAAGTCGCGCACGCCTCGCTCATGCAGCTTGTGGCAAAGCTCTGCCGCTACGGTCGCTGTCACGAGATCGCGCGTCTCGTCATCTTCCTCGAGGCCCTCATAGAGCCGCTCCAGCCAATGCGGCACGGTCGCGCCGCACAACGCCGAAATGCGCTTCAGGCCGGTGAAGTTCGGCTGCAGCATGATGCCCGGCACAATCGGCAGCGTCACGCCGCCCGTCCGCGCGCGCTCCAGGAACTCGAAATAGACCTCGGGCTCGAAGAAGAACTGGGTGATCGCCCGGTCCGCCCCCGCATCCTGCTTCGCCTTCAGAAACGCAATCTCCGCACTCCAGCCCTGGTTCTCGGGATGCAGCTCCGGATAGCAGGAGACCGAAATCTCGAAACACTTTCCAAGCTCTGGCCGGTGCGCCCTCAGCCCACGGATGAGATCGACCGAGTCCAGGAACCCGCCCGGATGCGGCTCATACTTCGTGCCCATGCCCGCCGGCGGATCGCCGCGCAGCGCCACGATATGCTGCACGCCGGCCTGCCAGTAGGCTTCGGCAATCGCCAGCACTTCCTCTTTCGTCGCCGAAACGCAGGTCAGGTGCGCCGCCGGGCGCAGCGACGTCTCCGCCGCAATCCGGCGCACGGTGTCGTGTGTTCGCTCACGCGTCGAGCCACCTGCACCATAAGTCACGGACACGAAATCCGGCGCCATCGGCTCCAGCCTTTTGACGGTATCCCAAAGCCGCGTCGCCATCGCTTCGCTTTTTGGCGGAAAGAACTCGAACGAGACGCGCAGCGGCTCGGCGTTGCGGTCAGATTGTGTCAGTGTGCGGATCATGCCGCCCTCGCTTTGGCGATGGAAGGCTTGATCGCCCGCCAGATGTTGACTGTAAGGCCGGGCGCATCCGGCGCCGGTGGATCAAACGACCGCGGCGCCTCGAGCTTCAGCCCTGCCGCGTACGCCCATTCGGACAAGGCGTCATGGCGCACGCCAAGCCGGCGGTGACCATGCTCAGCCCGCAGGAATTCAAGATCATGCGGCGCAAAGTCGATCACCAGCAGCTTTCCGCCCGGCATCAGGATGCGCGCCGCCTCGGCAATGGCATCGCCCGGCGCATCGAGGTAATGCAGCACCTGGTGCACGATCACGAGATCGGCCGAGGCATTCTCGAAAGGCGCGGCCGACACATCGCCAAACCGCACTCGGCTGTTGCTCACGCCCGCACGCTCCAGATTGGCCCGCGCCATGGTCAGCATCCGATGACTGAAATCGATGCCCTCAGCCTCAACTGCCAGCCCGGAAAAGAGCAACAGCATCCGGCCAGTGCCCGTGCCGAAATCCACCACGCGCCGGTGCGGCCCGCTCCCGGCGAGTTCAAGCAATGTGTCCTCAATTGCCTCGTTCGGAAAATGCAGCGCCCGCAGCGAGTCCCAGTTCTCCGCGATGCTGGAAAAGTAGGTCTCCGCCGAGGCCGCGCGCGCCAGCATCACATCCCGCAACTTGTCCCGGTCTTCCTGAAACTCGGGCGCGTCGGGGCTGACCTGCTGGAACAGCGGGTCCAGAAACGCCAGCCCCGCCCCGGACCGCGCCGCGCGGTAGAAAACAAACGCCCCTTCCGGCAACCTTTCGGCCAGGCCCGCTTCGGAGAGGTTCTTGAGATGATGCGACAGTCGCGGCTGGCTCTGCCCGAGCACCTGAACCAGCTCGCCCACCGAAAGGTCATGATCGCGCAGCAGCGCGAGCAAGCGCAGCCGGGTTGGCTCACCGGCGGCTTTCAGTTTCTCGAGAAGATCTTCGACCGGGCTCATGCCAGACATATAAACATCCATTTATATGATCTGGCAACCGGCTTCTCACCGGACAACCGCCATGACCACCCATTGCTGAATTAAGACGGTGGCATCAAATTCTCGCTACCTTGCCGAGTTGCGTCGCGAGCCCGTTGAACCTTTTGCACCTTAACTCCATGTATCAGCCGTTGCCTCAGGAAACTCTCCTATGAAACATGCTGCCAGCGCCGCCTTGGCCTCACTCGCCGTATCGGCGTGCGCGACTGCCCCTGCCCAAGGTCCCGGCGAAATCGCCGACCCGTATGAGGGCTTTAACCGGCAGATGTTCGCCCTGAACAACGGGGTCGACAAATATGCCCTCCGCCCGGCGGCCATGGCCTACAAGACCGTCACGCCGGCGTTCGCCCGGGACCGCGCCAGCGATTTCCTCGACAATCTCGGCGGCCCGGTCATCTTCGCCAACGACCTGCTGCAGGCCGAGCCGTCCCGCGCCGGCACCACCGCCGCCCGCTTCACGCTGAACACGACAGTGGGCCTCCTCGGCCTCTGGGACGCGGCGGAACACTTTGGCTTCGAGGACCATTCGGAAGATTTCGGCCAGACGCTCGGCGTATGGGGGATCGGGAGCGGCCCCTTCCTGGTTCTGCCCTTGCTCGGCCCGACCACGCCGCGCGACCTGATCGGCGCAGGCGTGGACCGCGCGGTTGACCCGCTGACCTGGGTCCAGATCGACAATGACGATGATACCGATGTCGCTGTCCAGGCAGGCATGGGCCTCATCGGCGGGCTCAACGCCCGTGTGCGCTTCGATGAACAGATCGAAGCATTGAACTCCCAACCCGAACCCTACGTCGCGCTCCGCCGGATTTATTCATCTCAGCGTCAGGCAGCGATCGCTAATGGAAAAGTGAATGAGGCCGATGCGTACGAAGATCTCCCAGATTTTGACGAATTTGAAGAGTAAACTGGCGCCGCGCGAAAAAGGAATCTGCTCTTGAAAAACCTGATCCGATCTACGCTTGCCGCGACCCTGGTTGCGGCCCTCGCCCTGCCCGCCTTTGCGGACGCGCGCACCGAAGCCTATGTTCAGAAGAATGCCAGCGAGGCGCTCAGCACACTCAACAACCCGAAGCTGACGGCCGCCGAGCGCACGGCGACATTCAATGCCTACATGGACAAATTCACCGACATCGACGCGGTCTCGAACTTCGTGATCGGCAAGTATGCCCGCCGGTTCACCCAGGACGAGCTCACCCGCTATCGCAAGGCGTTCCGCAACTATGCGCTGGCCGTGTACGAAGCCCAGCTAGACGCCTATCGCGGCGAAGCCGTCGTCGTCAAAAGCTCGGTGGACCGCTCGCCGACCGACTCGATCGTCAACACCGTGATTAAACGCAAGGACGGTAAGGAAATGGACGTACGCTGGCGCGTTCAGGGCAAGGAAGGCAGCTACCAGGTGGTGGATGTCGCCCTGAACTCGGATGGCAACCTGATCTGGCTCGGGATCGAACAGCGCGCACAATTCATCGCGCTGCTGGACGACAATAATGGCTCGGCCGACAAGCTGATCGCCAAGATCGACTCGATGACCAAGAAGCTCAAGCAGACGCCGCGCGGCTGAACGCCGCCGGTTCGACACAGAAAAAGAAGCCCGCCCGGTTGACCCGGGCGGGCTTCTTTGATGGTCAGGGTCCGGCGGCCTTAGCCGGCGATGTCGGCTTCCGAGAAGAACTGCGCGATCTCGAGCGCGGCGTTCTCGGCCGAGTCCGAACCGTGCACCGAGTTCTCACCGATCGACTTGGCGAACAGTTTGCGGATCGTGCCGTCAGCGGCCTGGGCCGGGTTGGTGGCGCCCATCACGTCGCGGTATTTCGTGACCGCATCTTCGCCCTCAAGCACCTGAACAACGACCGGGCCGGAAACCATGAAGTCGACCAGCTCGCCGAAGAACGGGCGCTCGCGGTGCACGCCGTAGAAGCGTTCGGCCTGAGTGCGGGTCATGTGGATGCGGCGCTGGCCAATGACGCGCAGGCCGGCTTTCTCGATGACTGCATTGATGGCGCCGGTCAGGTTACGCTCGGTGGCGTCCGGTTTGATAATGGAGAATGTGCGCTGTACGGCCATGGGAGCTTCCTGAATCTGGGAGTTGGGGGTTCGCGCGGCCTATAGCTGGCCGCCGCCGCCGCCGCAACCGCTACGCCCTCAAACGGGAGCCGGTCAGGCCGTACTCTTCTGACGGGCGGGTTTGGCCGCCTTGCGAGTTGCCAGCTTGGCACTGGCAGGCTTGGCGCGGGCGGCGGGCGCGCCGCGGCGGGAGGTCTCGAATCCCCCCGTCATGAACCGGGCCATATGCTCACACGCCTCATCAAGGTCACGCGACAGGACCAGACCACTGGACAATTCGTCGATCCGCCCCGTCTGGGCGAAGGCAAGCGTCAGGGCGCCGGACAGACAATGATAACCCCAGAACAGATCCTGTTCCTGCATGCCAGGCATGGCGAGGCGAAGTGCGTCGAGGAACTTGCGTATCAGCGGATCAAAATGCGTCGCCATCAGCCGCCCGCCCCAACCCGGCGTGTTGTTCACATAGGCGATCAGCGCGTAATAATTCTTCCAGCCTGGATCGGCGAGATGCGCGCCCTTCAGCAGCGGCTCGAGATACGCACGCACGATCGCCTCGACGGTCGGCGCGCGGGGGTGGGCCGCCTCGAGCGCGTCGTTCAGCGCCGCCTCGCGCCATGCGTTCAGCTCTTTCGCGCGCCGCTCGAACACCTTCACGAACAGCTTGTCTTTCGACGTGAAATAATAGTGCGGCAGCGCGACATCGACACCCGCCCGTTGGGCGATGGTTCGCAACGTGACGCCATCAAATCCGTGAACACTGAATTCGGCCTCGGCCGCATCAAGAATGGCGACAGCTCGGAGATTGGTGATCGGGGGAGACGTGTCGCGGACGCTCAGTGGCGGCTCCTCAGCAAAGTCGGCTGGATCAACATTTACTTGGAAGAGAACCGAAGTCAAAGCACGCCGCGCATGACTTGAACGCCGCGCGCACGATCGTTAGAGTTCCGAAACAGAACGGAGAAGCGCGATGACTTACCTTATGCCGGACAGACTGATCACGCCGGAGGCTTTCAACGCTCGCAGCGAAGGCACCCTGCCGGGCCATATCAACATGGTCGTGACGCGCGCCGCGCGCGATGGGTTCGAGGGCTATTTCGACATCCAGCGCCACCATCATGCGCCGAACGGCTTCCTTCACGCCGGTAGTCTCGTCACGCTCGCCGACTCACTTTGCGGCTATTCCACCATCGCCAATCTCAAGGACGGCGCCACCGGCTTCACCACGATCGAACTCAAGACCAACTTCTTCTCCACTCTCCTGGAAGGCCGCGTCCTGGCGAAAACCATTCCGGTCCATGTCGGCGGCACCACGCAGGTCTGGGACTGCGAACTGACGAGCGACAAGGGCAAGCGCATGGCGCTGTTCAGATGCTCGCAGCTGATGCTGAAACCGAAGGGATGAAAGACCTTCCCGCCGCCCTGAATGCGAATCCGTTCTGACCTATGAAGACGGCGCGATGCTCATCCACCCCGAATGCGGGCATGAATGGGCCCAGGCGCCGGCCACAACCGCGAAAGTGATCAAGGATTGCGCCCGTAATCCGCTCACGGATGGTAACAGCGTCACCGTAATCAAGGACCTGAAGGTCAAGGGCTCATCCCTCGTCGTAAAGCGCGGCACCAGGGCCAGGAACTTCCACCTTGTCAAAGGCGACCATGACATCGACTGCAAGATCGACGGCATGGGCGCAATGGGCCTTAAGGCCGAGTTTTTGAAGAAGGCCTAAACCCCCGCCTCTTGCCATCCGCCTGCGGACGTCTGCTGGAAGTAGCGCGTCACCAGCCCCGAATCCTTTGCCGCCTTGAACTGCTCGCGCGCCCGCGCCCGCGCGCCTTTGTCGCCGTCTTCGAAGATCACCATGCAGCGCCGGAACGGTGCCTCCACCGGCGCATCGGTGCCATCCATCAGCACCAGCGCGTCGGCATTGTTGGAATTCTTCAGCTTTGCCGACAGCAGCACCGGCTGGCGCGCAGCGTCCAGTCCCGGCGCCTCGGCCTGACCGTGTGGCAGAAACGACGCGTCATCAAATATCCACAGCGCCGCGTCGAGTTTTGCGAGCCGCTCCATGTCCGGCGAGACAGCGAGCACGCGCCATCCCGCGTCCAGGCATTTCTGCATCAGCGGCGGGGCTGCCACCTCAAGCGCGGTGCGCGAGAGGTGGTAGAACCACCATTCCGGCCGGATGGCCTCACTCATAGTTATCCATGATCCACTTGTTCAGCAGGCGCGGGCCATAACCCGAAGCCCAGCTCGGATCGGTCGGGGCCTTCTCGCCCTCGACCCAGGCAACGCCGGCGATATCAAGGTGGGCCCATTTCACGCCGTCCTTGACGAAGCGCTTGAGGAACTGCGCCGCCGTGATCGAGCCCGCCGCTGGTCCGCCAATATTGCGCATGTCGGCAAACTTGGACTTGATCTGCACATCATACTCCGCGCCAAGCGGGAGGCGCCAAACGCGCTCGCCTTCGGAAAGGCCCGCCTTGGTCAGTTCTGCGGCGAGGTCGTCCGAGTCCGTGAACATGCCCGCATGGTGATGGCCGAGCGAGACAATGATCGCGCCGGTCAGCGTGGCGAGGTCTACGATCGCCTTCGGCTTGAAGTGTTCCTGCGCGTACCAGAGCACATCGCACAGCACGAGCCGGCCTTCGGCGTCCGTGTTCTGAACTTCGATGGTCTGGCCCGAGGCCGAGTGAAGAATGTCGCCGGGGCGGATCGCATTGCCGTCAGGCATGTTCTCGACAAGGCCGATCAGGCCGATCACGTTGACCTTCGCCTTTCGCTGCGCGAGCGCGCGCATCGTGCCGGTCACGGCCGCTGCGCCGCCCATATCGCCGCGCATGTTCTCCATGTTCGGGCCGGGCTTCAGCGAAATGCCGCCGGTGTCGAAGCACACGCCCTTGCCGACGAGGATCACCGGATTGTCGCCCGGCCTGCCGCCATTCCACTTGATGATGCCGAGCTGGCTTTCCTTCACCGAGCCCTGCCCGACGCCGAGCAGCGCCCCCATGCCGAGCTTCGTCATCTGCTTTTCGCCGAGGATTTCGACTTCAAGACCGAGCGGCTCGAGTTCCTTCACTTTCGCGGCAAACGATTCGGGATAGAGGTCGTTCGGCGGCAGGTTCACGAGGTCGCGCGCCAGATAAGTGCCATCCGTCGCCGCATCGAGCGGGCCGAAAGCGGCCTTCGCAGCCTTCGGATCGACGGAGATGACCGTGAGCCCAGAGAGGCTCGGCTTCTGGTCCGGCTTCAGTTTGGTGAAATAGGTATCGAAACGATAGGCAGCGAGCTTGGCGCCCACCGCGACCCGCGCCGCTGATTCGGCATCCCCGGCGACGATAGAGGCCGTTTTGAAGCCGCTGGAGCCGATCGCCTTGACCAGGTTCGCGCCGAGATGTTCGAGCGCGCGGTTGTCGCGCTTCTTCGGCTTGCCGCCGCCCAGCAGAAGCACCCGGCGGGCATCGAGCCCTTTCGGCAGCACCACAAGGGCCTGCTGGCCGGTCTTGCCGTCGAACCGTCCGCCGTCCAGCGCCTCCGAGAGCAGGCCGCCGCTGGCCTTGTCGAGCGCGCCAGCAGCGTCCGGAAGCCGGCCGTCATCATCGACGATGAACGCCGCGATATCGGTCTTGGCGCTTTCTGCGAAAGTGATTTTCATGTGTGGAAACTCCGTTTGCAGCGGAAACTAAGCATCGACGCGCCAAGCGCAACTCGTTAGCAAGGGAATTCACAGCTCCTAACCGCCTGTTTTTCCCCGATAGAGTGTCGCACCCCGCCCGGTCATGACGAAAATCCAGGCTCATATGTTCCGTCAAGTCTTTCAGGCGGTGGTGATCATCGTCGGCAGCCTCGTGCTGATGGCCCTGCTTGCGCAGGGCTTGTCGCGCACCGACCTGATCCTCGAGAACCGGCAATCGGCTCTGACATACCTTTACATTGTGGTGCTCGGCTCGCCGCAGATTGTGGCGCTGCTTATGCCGCTGGCCATCTTTGTCGGCGCAGTCTGGTCGCTGAACCGTATCCACAAGGATTCTGAAATCGTCGTCGCGCAGGCCGCCGGCATGACGCGCTGGCAGGTCGCCTCGCCGATCCTGCGGCTCGCGCTTGCCTGCGCGGTGATGCACCTCGCCGTGAACCTGTGGGTCCAGCCCGCCTCCCAGCGCACCATGCGTGAGGCCGTTGCCGTCGCCCGCGCTGACCTGGCCGCCGCGCTCATCCGGCCCGGCCAGTTCACAACCAATGGTGAACGGCTGACCTTCTATGCGCGCGAGCAGGTAGGCGGCGAACTGCGCGGCGTGCTCATCTCCGATATGACGGACCCGGATTATCCAACCGATATCCTTGCCCGCTCCGCTGCGCTCGTCTCGGTCGAGGGTCGCCCGAGCCTGCTGCTGCGCGACGCGCTCAGCCAGCAGCTCGACAATGAAGGCCAGCTCTCGATCCTCGAGTTCGACCAGTACATGTTCGACCTTACCGATTTCATGAAGGAAGACGCCGAACTGATCCTCAAGGCGTCGGACAAGTACCTGCACGAGCTGTTTTTCGTGGACCGGAAGGATTACTTCCAGAACAAGCAAGCCGACGCCTTGTTGGCCGAGGCCAATGCCCGGCTGACCACGCCCCTGCTCAACATCGTTATGGCCTTGCTCGCCATCGTGGCCGTGCTTGGCGGCGATTTCAGCCGTCAGGGCTATAGCCGCCGGATCGGCATCGCGGCCGCCGGCGCAACGCTGGCGCTGGTCGTCCAGCTCGCGCTGCAATCGTCCGCATCGGACGATCCCTCCCTGAACGTCGCGCAATGGGCGGTGCCGGTACTCGCCATCGTGATCCTGTCCTGGGTCTATTTCGGCCGCGGCCGCCGGATCGGGCGGCGCTCGGCGCGGGCCGACAGCCTCCTGGCCTCGCGCAAGAAGGCCATGGCCTGATGCCCATGCTGTCACGCATCCAGGTTTACATCCTCAAGGAATGCCTTTCGGGGCTCATTCTGGTGCTCGGCATCCTGCTGCTCGCGATCCTGATGATCGACGTCGTGGAACAGCTGCGCACTGTCGGCGGCGATGTCAGCCTCAGCCTCGTCAGCGCCATCCGCCTGTCGCTGATGAAGCTGCCGCTGCTGATTGAACAGACCCTGCCTTTCGCCCTGCTGGCCGCCAGCATGCTGGCCTTCACTCGGCTCAACCGGCGCTCCGAACTCTCGATCATCCGCGCCAGTGGCCTGTCGGCCTGGCGCTTCCTGACGCCGGTGATGGTCCTCGCGGCAGGGCTTGGCCTCTTTTCGTCCCTGATTCTCAATCCCTTTGCCGCGCGCCTCACACAGGCGTTCGAGTTCGAACGCTCCCGCCTGCTGCAGATCGGGCAGGAGACGCTGGCCGTCGCAGATACCGGCATCTGGCTGCGCCAGGGCGATGATACGAGCCAGTATGTGATCCACGCCCGCAAGGTCGAAGATTCCGGGCGCACGCTGCTGGACGTCAAGCTGATCGAGGAACAGCGCCTCTATGACGGGCGCAAGCCCACCAACGACTACGCCTTCGTGCGCCGCATCGACGCCGAAAAGGCCACGCTCCACGAGGGCTTCTGGCAACTCGAGAATCTCGTCGAGAATCTCCCCAACCTGCCGCCGGAACATCGCGACAGCCTCGCCATCCCCACCAATGTCGATGCGGTGACGTTGCTCGACAAGTTTGCCTCGCCGAACACCATCGGCTTCTGGTCCTTGCCCCGTTTCATCGACCAGACCCGCGCCGCGGGTCTGGATGCCTCGCGCTACACGATGCGCTGGTACACCCTCACGGCCACGCCGGTGCTTTATGTCGCAATGGCGCTCATCGGCGCCCTCGCCTGCCTCAGATTGCAGCGCCTGGGGGGAACCTCGGGTCTTCTGGCCACCGGCGTTCTGGCCGCTGTGGGCCTCTATTTCTTCACCCAGTTTTCAGCGAGCCTCGGGGCTACAGGCGCGGCCCCGCCGCCGATCGCGGCCTGGTCGCCCCCCCTCTTTGTGCTGTTCGCAGCCCTCGCTTTCATCGCCTACCGCGAAGACGGCTAACGCCGCTGCGGCCTTGACACGGCCCGCAACCCCGGACCATTCCTGCCGCCCTCAATGAGGGAATGGTCATGAAACTTGTCGTCGTCGAGTCGCCCGCGAAGGCCAAAACGATCAACAAGTACCTGGGCAAGGACTATAAAGTCCTCGCCTCCTACGGGCATATCCGCGACCTTCCGTCCAAGAACGGATCGGTCGATCCGGACAATGATTTCGAGATGGTGTGGGAGGCGGACGCCAAATCGGCGAAGCGCATTTCCGACATCGCCAACGCCCTCAAGGACGCCGACACGCTGATCCTGGCGACCGACCCTGACCGCGAAGGCGAAGCCATTTCCTGGCATCTCGTCGAAGCGCTCAAGAAACGCCGCGCCCTGAAGAAGGACACCGTCGTCGAGCGCGTCGTATTCAACGCGATCACCAAGAACGCGGTGACCACAGCCATGGAGAACCCGCGCCAGATCGACGGCGAACTGGTGGACGCATACCTCGCGCGCCGGGCACTGGACTATCTCGTCGGGTTCAATCTCTCGCCGGTGCTCTGGCGCAAATTGCCGGGCTCGCGTTCGGCCGGGCGCGTGCAATCTGTGGCGCTGCGCATTGTCTGCGACCGCGAGAACGAGATCGAACTGTTCCGCCCGCAGGAATACTGGAACATCGAATGCGAACTGCGCGCGCCGGACGGCACCGCGTTCGAAGCGCGCCTCTACAGCCTGAACGGCGACACGCTGAAGAAGTTCACCCTCGGCAACAAGGGCGACGCCGACCGCGCGCTGGAGATCGTCAAGACCGGCGGCTATTCGGTGGCAAGCGTCGAGGCCAAACCGGTCAAGCGCAACCCGCCGCCGCCCTTCATCACCTCAACGCTTCAGCAGGAAGCCAGCCGCAAGCTCGGCTTCAATGCCAAGCGCACCATGCAGGGCGCGCAAAAACTCTATGAAGAAGGCCGCATAACCTATATGCGAACCGACGGCGTCAACATGGCCGAGGAAGCCTATGTCGCCGCCCGGGCGATGATCCAGTCGAACTATGGCGCGCGCTACCTGCCGGAAAACACGCGCCGATATTCCTCCAAGGCAAAAAATGCGCAGGAGGCCCACGAGGCGATCCGCCCAACCGACTTCAACCTGCGCCCGGACGAGTATCACGGCGAAAGCGACCTGAAGAAACTCTACACCCTCATCTGGCGCCGCGCGGTCGCCTCGCAGATGGAGGCGGCGCTGTTCGAGCGCACCACGATTGACCTCGCCTCGAAGGACAAGCGCGCCGTGCTGCGCGCGACCGGCCAGGTCGTGGTGTTCGATGGCTACATCAAGCTCTACACCGAAGGCCATGATGCGGGCGACGATGATGACGACGCCGAAGGCCGCCTGCCGAAGGTGGCAGAAGGTCAGCATGCGGACCTTCTGAAAGCCGACGCCAACCAGTCCTTCACCACGCCGCCGCCCCGCTATACGGAGGCCTCGCTCGTCAAGCGGCTTGAAGAACTCGGCATTGGCCGGCCCTCCACCTACGCCTCCACCATGTCCACGCTCGAAGACCGCGGTTATGTGCGCATCGAAGGCAAGGCGCTGGTGCCGGAAGATAAGGGCCGGCTCGTCACGGCCTTCCTCGAGAACTTCTTCGCTCGCTATGTGGAATATGATTTCACCGCCGGCCTCGAAGAGAAACTCGACGTGATTTCGGACGGAAAGCTCGACTGGAAAGCCTTCCTGAGGGATTTCTGGACCCAGTTCGCCGCCGACATTGGCGGCACAAAAGACCTGCGCGTCACGCACGTGCTGGATGCGCTCAACGAAACCCTCGGCGCATATGTGTTCCCCCGCCAGGATGCCGAAGGCAATCCGGTCGAGAACCCGCGCCTCTGCCCGCTCTGCAAGCAAGGCGAGCTGTCGATGAAGCTCGGTAAGTTCGGCGCATTCGTCGGCTGCTCGCGCCACCCGGAATGCAAGTACACGCGCCAGTTTTCGTCCGAAGGCGGCGAAGGCGCAATCAATCCGGATGGCAACGAGATCGGCATCCACCCCGAGAAGGGCGAGATGATCCTGCTGAAATCCGGACGCTTCGGCCCCTATGTCGAGATGGCGAACGGCGAGAAGCCAAAACGCGCGAGCCTCGCCAAAGCCGACAGCCCCGACACGCTTACGCTTACGCGCGCCGTGGAACTGCTCAGCCTGCCACGCGAAGTTGGTCTGCACCCGGAGGATGGCGAGATGATCCTCGCTAATTTCGGCCGCTTCGGGCCCTACATCCAGCATGGCAAGACCTATGCGAACCTGAAGGATCCGGCGGAAGTCTTCTCCATTGGCATCAACCGCGCCGTAGACCTGATCGCCGACAAGCGCGCCAAGGCAGCCGCTGGCGGCGGCCGCGGCGGCGTGGCGGCCCTCAAGTCCCTCGGCGAGCATCCGGATGGCGGCCCGGTCGAAGTGTTCGCCGGAAAATACGGCCCTTACGTGAAGTGGGGCAAGGTAAACGCGACGCTGCCAAAGGACATGGCGCCGGAGACAGTGACCCTCGAAGCGGCGCTCGCACTCGTTAACGCTAAGGCCGGTTCTGGCACAGGCGGCAAGAAGAAAGCCGCCCCTAAGAAAGCCCCGGCGAAGAAATCCCCGGCCAAAAAGAAGCCTGCCGCAAAGGAAACCGGCGGTTAATCTCGCGTAACGCCCTATTGGTAACACTTTTGCAAGCCGTTAAGCTGATTTTCTGCCTTCGCGCTTGAGACCGGCTCTTCGTTTCTGTTAATCAGGATACCGTAATGAACCGCTTTCCGACCTTCCGCGCCCTCGCCGGCGCCGTCACGATCCTCGCCGGCGTCAGCGCGACCAGCGAAGCCGTCACCAGCGGAATCCCGGCTCAGATCACCGATGAAACGGCAGGCGTGCCGGACTTTTTGGCCGAAAAACTTCCCGACGCGCCGCCGGAACCCACCTTTCCAGATGTGTTCCCGGTCTCTCTCAAGATCTGCCCGGTGATGCACGTCTTCAACCGTCCGAAGACGGATGAAGACCTCGTCATGGTCAATTATGCACCGGTCGTCTCGGCGGGCGAAAACGTCAAGCTGGCCACTGCTCCGGTGGCGGAAGGTTGCCTGTCCTCAGGCTTCGGCATGCGCCGCACGCGGCTGCACGAGGGCGTCGATTACTTCAATCAGACCGCCGTGGACATCTACGCAGCCGGCAATGGCGTCATAAAGGAAATGACGTACAGGAACGATTTCGGCAACATGATCGTCATCGATCATGGCGACGGCGTGTTCACGCGCTACGCACACCTCGAACGCTTCAGCGGCCTCAAGGAAGGCGCCGCCGTTGAAGCTGGCGACGTCATCGGCCTGATGGGCAACACGTCGTCCCGCAAGATCGCACGCCACCTGCACTTCGAAGTGCTGACTGGCGAATGGGGCGACGAAGCGGGTTCCTTCGCGCTCACCCCGCTGGACGTATTCGACCTCCCGGCGGCTGATACCGAGGGCTGAGGCCTAAGATAGCGGTGTTGAGCGGTTGTTTGCTGGAACGCGCAACCGCGCCGGGGAAATTTCCCCGCGCATTCCCGCGCAAACTCGCTTATACGCCCAGCCATGAGCTTTCCAGATCGTCAGACTGTCCTTGATTTCCTGAAGGAAAATCCCGCCGCAACGTCGAAGGCAGAGATTGCGCGCGGCCTCAAGGTGAAGGGTAAGGAGCGCGCCGTGCTGCGCGAAGTGCTCGAGGAGCTGGAGCGCGAGGGCAAGCTGGAGCGCACCGGCAAGCGTAGCTTTGCGCAAACAGACCGCCCGCCGCCAAGCGGCCTCGTCGAGTTCACGCGCCTCACCCGCGAGGGCGACCTGGTCGGCCAGTGTGTCGGTGACCACGGCCTGTTCGGACCGGAGCTGATCTATGGCGGCCCCTCCGGCAAATCCCGCTCGCGCGCGCCCGGCAAGGGCGACCGGGCAGTGTGCAAGATTTCCGGGCGCGAAGATGGCTCCTGGCGCGCCTATGTTGTCACGCTGCTGGAAAAGCGCGTCAGCGAACGGATCGTCGGCCTCTACAACAAGACCCCGCATGGCGGACGCGTCACCCCGGCGAGCCGCAAGGAGCGCCGCGAACTGCTGATCCAGGAAGCCGACCGCAAGGGCGCCGGCGACGGCGATCTCGTGATTGCCGAGCCGAAACCCGAAGGCCGCCGCCAGTACGGCCCGCCGCTGGGCGTCATCAGGGAAGTGATCGGTCATATCACGGACGCCCGCTCAGCCAGCCTGATCGCGATCTATGCCAACGACATCCCGGTCGACTTTCCCGAAGAGGTGCTCGCTGAGGCGAAGACCAGGGAACCCGCGAAAGTTGCGCGCACGGATCTGACCGGCGTCCCGCTGATCACCATCGACCCGCATGACGCGCGCGACCATGACGACGCCGTCTATGCCGAAGAACTCCCCGATGGCTGGAAAGTCCTCGTCGCGATTGCCGATGTCTCAGCCTACGTCACCGAAGGCTCCGCCCTCGACAAGGAAGCCGAGAAGCGGGGCAACTCGACCTATTTCCCGGACCGCGTCGTGCCGATGCTTCCATTCGAACTCTCGGCCGACGCCTGCTCGCTGAAGGAAGGCGAACTGCGCCCCTGCCTCGTGGCGGAGATGATCTTCTCCAGGGATGGCAACAAGCGCTCCCACCGTTTCCTGCGCGCCAACATGCGCTCGGCCGCAAAGCTCGCCTATGAAGAGGCGCAGGCCGCCATCGACGGCAAGCCGGGCGGCAAGGCCGGCGAGATCCTCGACACCGTCCTCAAGCCCCTCTGGGGCGCCTACGCCGCCGTCTCGAAGGCCCGCGATGCGCGCAGCCCGCTCGATCTCGACATGCCGGAACGCCGGATCATGTTCAATCCGGAAGGCGAGATCACCGGCATCACGACCAAGGAACGCCTGGAGGCGCACCGCCTGATCGAGGAGTTCATGATCCAGGCGAACGTCGCCGCCGCCGAGACGCTCGAGCAGAAACAGGCGCCGGTCGTCTACCGCGTGCACGATACGCCGTCGGACGCCAAGATCGCCGCATTTGCAGAATTCCTGCAGACGCTCGACATGAAATGGAACATCGGGGAGCGTCCGCAGACGCACAGGTTCAACAAGCTGCTCGCTGAAATCCGCGGCGGCGACTATGAAGGCATGATCCAGCAGATGGTGCTGCGCTCTCAGGCGCAGGCGATCTATTCGGAAGAAAACCTTGGCCACTTCGGCCTGAACCTCGCGCGCTATTCGCACTTCACGTCGCCCATCCGCCGGTATGCAGACCTTGTCGTGCACCGCGCATTGATCACCGCGCATGACTTCGGCCCGGACGGCCTGTCGGAACGCTCCGCCGCGCGGCTCGAAGACATCGCCAGCCATATCTCGATGACCGAGCGCCGCTCGATGGCTGCCGAGCGCGATGCGACGGACCGCTACCTTGCCATCTTCCTGTCCGACCGCGTCGGCGCCGAGTTCGACGCACGCATCACGGGCGTCACGCCGGCCGGCCTGTTCGCGGCGCTGGCGGGCTCAGGCGCCGATGGCTTCATCCCCATCTCGTCCCTGTCGGATGAATACTGGGTGCACGACGCGGCCGCGATGGCGGTCTATGCGCGCGGCTCCGGCAAGACTTTCTCGCTCGGCCAGATCGTCCGTGTGCGTCTGAAGGAAGTCACGCCCCTGCAGGGCGGCCTTCTCCTGGAGATGATCTCCGATCCCCTGCCTGCCCCCGCCGGCCGCAACGCCGCCCGCAAGGCGATCAGCCGCGACTCGGATGGCCCGCGCGCAAACCGCGGCGGCAGCGGTCCGCCCCGGCGCGGCAAGCCGAAATTCAACAAGCGCACCTTGCCCCCCGGCGCCGGGAAGAAGAAGCGCCGGTAGCTTCTGTCCGCAATCCACTCTTTGCCTGCATTCATCCAGTTGAACGGATCCAGGCGTGACGCTGCGTCATGCCCCGGTCCGTCTTGCTTTCGCCGAATTGGCATCGAAAGTGTCACGCATGCTGAAACGCGCTTACGATAAAGAAGAAGACGGCGACGTCGTCATCAAAGGCGTGCCGAGCCCCCGGCCGCGCGACGCCGCGACGCTGATCCTCGTGCGCCGCGACCAGACCCAGCCCCGCGTGCTGATGGGCAAGCGGGCGGGCACCAACACATTCATGCCGGACAAGTACGTCTTCCCAGGCGGCCGCGTCGATCCGAAGGATGGCAAGGCCGCCGCCTCGGAAGAATTGCATCCCGACGTCGAGGCGAAGCTGCGCGTGCAGTCCCGCCGCGCCCCGCGGGCCTTCGCACTGACCGCCATCCGCGAGACGTTCGAGGAGACCGGGCTGATCGTCGGCCGCTCCGGCGAGATGCCGGGCGCGCCGCCGCCGGGCTGGGAAGAATTCCACAGGATGCAGATTGCCCCGGTCCTCTCGCCGCTGGTCTTCATCGGCCGGGCAGTCACCCCGCCCTACCGGCCGAAACGCTTCGATGCCCGCTTCTTCATGGCCGAGGCGGAACTGGCGCTGATCGACGAGCGCCCCCCGGTCGACGGCGCCGAGCTGTCCGACCTGCAATGGGTGACCCTGGCAGACGCCCTGAAGCTCGACCTGCCCTCCGTCACCCGCTTCATGCTGGGCGAGATCGGCGAGCGGCTGGACAAGCCCGGCACGGTCCAGGGCCCGCCCTTCCTGCGCTGGAGCCGGGGCGGCCACGCCACCGACCGGCTTTGATCACCGAACGGGCGCCGGCGGCAACTGCTGCCGGTTGATACGCTCCAGGCGTCGCTTGTCGCCGCGCATTGCCGCCGTCATCCACTGGGCAAACGCCGCAACGGCCGGGCGTGCAGCGTCTTCTTTCCGGTGCACAAGGTAATATGTCCCGGCGGAGAGCTTCGGACCGCTGAACGGCAGCACGAGCGCGCGGGCCGTGGGCGCCTCCCACAGCAGTGGCAGCACGCCAAGCGTGACGCCCCGCCCCTGCGCCGCTGCTTCGAGCGCGGAGGGGACGGAATCAAACGCCAGATGCGAGCGGGGCTTAATGCCAGGGACACCGGCTGACGCCAGCCAGTCCAGCCAGCCCGCCTTGCGCGAACTGATATGGATGAGCGTTTCCTTGGCCAGATCGGAAGGGGTCTTCAGCCGCGCCGCAATCTCTGGCGCACACACCGGCAAGGCGTGCAGGTCGATCAGCTTGTAGGATCTGAGGCCCGGATCCGGAGCATAGATGTTGCGGATCGCGAGGTCCACATCTTCCGTATACAAATCGGCAACGCGGTTCGAGGTCTCGATTTCGAGGCTGAGATCGGGATACCGTTTCTGGAAATCTTCGAGCCGCGGTGTCAGCCACGCATCGGTGATCAGTGGCAGCGCGCTGATGCGCAGGCGCGCGCCGCCCTCCTGCGCGCGCAGGCGGGACACGCTCGCGCCCAGACGGTCGAACGCATCCGATGCGTCCCGTGCCAGCGCTTCACCCGCCGCTGTCAGCCGCACCGCGCGCACCGCCCGCTGGAACAATACAACGCCCAGATCGGCCTCCAGCTGGCGGACCTGATGGCTGATCGCGGACGGCGTGACGCCGAGCTCCCGCGCCGCCTCACGGAAACTGCCAAGCCGGGCAGCGGCTTCAAAAGCCCTCAGCGAGGCGAGCGGCGGCAGGTGGGAACGCGTCATGCCGACAGATGAGCAGATTTCACTCATGCGTGCAATTCCGCATGCGCGCCCAAGGGCTGAAAGCGGTTAGCATTCAGCGGCCAAATGAAAGGCCCGCGCATGCCCTCGTCCCCCGCCTCCCCCTCGCCCTATCGCAGTTCCGGCTTCTGGCTCGCGGCGATCGTCGCCGCCTTCCTCGCCGTGAACACCGTCCGCAGCCTCCTCGCGCCCGCCGCCTTCTCCGGCTATTTCGGCGCGCCGCTCGCCAGCCCCGAAGATGCGCCCTGGGTCATCGTCTATGCACTGCGCACCGGATTGATCGCCGCCATAATCGCTCTGCTGCTGGCGGCGCGCCAATTTCGGATGGTTGGCTGGGTGGCGCTGCTCGGCGCCCCGCTGCCCGTCGGCGATTTCCTGCTCGCCCAGTCCGCCGGCGCGCCCACGTCCACGCTCCTCCGCCACGCAGCCATCGGCGTTTTCCTGCTGATCACCGCCTGGCGATTGTTCGCTTTCCCCCGCCCCCAGGCCTGAGGTCCCACCATGCAGCAACTCACTTTTCTGTCGCCCGGCAAGTTCGAATGGCGCGATGTGCCTGCGCCGAAACTGGCCGCCGATACCGATGCGATCGTTGCGCCGGTCGCCGTCGCGCGGTGTGATCTCGATCTCTACATCGCCAATGGCGCAGCGCCCTATCCTGGCCCGTTCGCTTTCGGACATGAAACCGTGGCGCGCGTCGTCGAGGCTGGCTCAGCATCTGGTGTCCGGCCCGGTGACCTCGTCGTCGTGCCGTTCCAGCTTTCGTGTGGGCGCTGCCGCAACTGCCGGCGCGGCCATACGAATGCCTGCGAAGCCTACCCCTTCGGCGCAGCTTACGGCCTGAAGCCCACCTCGAAGACCGAGTTCGGCGGCGCGCTGTCGGATCTTATGTATGTGCCGTTTGCGGATCATATGCTGGTACACCTTCCCGCCGGGATTGACCCCGTCGCCGCCGCCAGTCTGTCGGACAATATCGCTGACGGCTGGCGCGGCGTCGCAGGCCCCCTGACGGAGCGGCCGGGTGCCGCCGTGCTCGTGGTCGGGGGCCTCGCCCGCAGTGTGGGCCTCTACGCCGCCGGGGCGGCCGTTGCGCTCGGCGCGGGCCGGGTGCTCTACCTTGACGACGATGCCGGCCGGCGGGCTGCTGCCGAGGCCATGGGGGCGGTCTCGGAGCCGCTGGCGCTTGCCGAGGGGCGCCAACCAGGCGAGCAGTTCGAAATCGTCGTGGAGGCTGCCGGGACGGTCGAGGCGCTGGGCTTTGCCGTCAACTCCTGCGCGCCGAACGGCTATCTCGCCGGACTGTCGATCCATTTCGGCAACAAGACGCCGATGCCGCTGACGGCGGCGTATCTCAAGGGTCTGACCTTCCACACGAGCCGGGTGCATTCCCGGGCGACCTTTCCGGAGGCCCTGTCCTGCATGACTTGCGGCAGGTTCCACCCCGAACGGGTGACCAGCCGGGTCGTGCCATTTGCCGAGGCTGCCGAGGCGATGACCGATCCCGGCCCCAAGATCGTGTTCACGCGGTAAGGGTGGCTTGACTTGGCGGCCCCACCTCGTCAATAAGCCCGGTTTCCGGTTTCAACCCCATTCGAGAAGGGCCGTCCCATGGCCAAACCCGCCACGATCAAAATCCGCCTGAATTCCACGGCAGATACGGGCTTTTTCTACGTGACGAAGAAGAACCCGCGCACCATGACCGAGAAGATGGTGAAGCGGAAGTATGACCCGGTCGCGAAAAAGCACGTCGATTTCAAAGAAGGCAAGATCAAGTAAGATCCTGTTTCTTTTACTGAACTCTGGAAGCCCGCGCGTCACCCGTGCGGGTTTTCGCGTTCAGGGGGTGCGCGCGGGCTCTTCAGCGCCGCCTTGCAGGTATCGGATCTTGCGCAGTTGCGGGAACACAAAGGCTGACGCCGCCGCGATCCCGACAGCCGCAAAGCCGCCCGAGACGACCGTCAACACCGGGCCGAGGAAAGCCGCCATGAACCCTGCCCGCGCCTCGCCGAGCTCGTTCGAGGCGCCGACAAAGATGGAATTGACCGCATTGACCCGGCCCCGGACGTCGTCCGGCGTCCAAAGCTGAAGGATGATCTCGCGGACGTAGACCGACACCATGTCGAAGGCGCCGATGCATATCAGGGCGAGGATCGACAGCCAGGCGATCGCCGAGGCGCCAAACACCGCCGTTGCCAGGCCGAACAGCGCAACGAATGCCAGCAGGATCAACCCCGCATGGTCGCGGATAGGAAAGGCCGTGATCAGCGCAATCGCGATCACCGCTCCGATGCCGGGAGCGGCCCGAAGGAGGCCAAGACCTGTTTCTCCGACATCGAGCACATCACGCGCATAGACCGGCATCAACGCGACCGCGCCGCCCAGCAGGACAGCGAACAGGTCCAGCGAAATCGCCCCGAGTACGATCTTCTGTTTCCAGATGTATCCGAAGCCGCCGAGGATGCTGGCCATCGTCGGCCGTTCACGGCTGACCTGCTGGTCCGGCTTCGGGATCGAGAAGATCAGTACGATGGCGACCGCATAGACACAGACGGCGCTGGCATAGGGAATATGAGGCGCGATCCCGTAAAGGAGCGAACCGCCGACCGGGCCGGCAATGGTTGCAACCTGCCAGGCCGAGGTGACCCAGCCGACCGCATTGGGAAAATCGTCCCGCGGCACGATGTTGACGACGAGGCTGGACGAGGCCGGGCCGTAGAAGGCCCGCGCGGTGCCGAACAGGGTGAGGATGGCGAGGATCAGCACGGGTTCAAACCGGTCGTTCAGGACGAGGTAGAGAATCGAGGCGGCGCAGCTGAGGAATACCAGCGAGCTGCAGCCCATCACCAGCCGCCGGCCGAGCCGGTCGGCGGCGTTGCCGGTTACGAGAACAAGCGCCACAGCGGGGAGGAATTGAACGAGCCCGATCCAGCCCAGCAGCGCCGGGTCGCGCGTCACGTCATACATCTGCCAGGCGACGGCGACCGAGACGAACTGGAAGCCGAGGGAGGTGAGAAAGCGCGAGAGCAGGTAACGGCGGTATGACGAGTGCCGGAAAGCGGAGAAGCGAGCGTTCATCAGTACCGGTCCCGACACGAATGATACCGGCTGTCGCGCGCAGCTGCGGCGGTGTCAATCAGGCAGCGATGGTCTGGACCCGGTTGCGGCCGGCGGATTTGGCCTGATAGAGCGCCGTATCGGCCCGGTTCAGCAGCTCGGCCATCGTGTCATGCGGGCCGAGCAGGCTGGAGACCCCGGCGCTGATGGTGACGTCGACATGGCGCGAATTGCCGAGCACGCTGAACTCACAGGCGGCCACGGCGCGGCGCACGCGCTCGGCGGCGGCGAAGGCCATGTCGCCCGGTGTTTCGGGAAGGATCACCAGGAATTCTTCACCGCCGGGCCGGCAGGCGACGTCCATCGGACGGATGTTCTGGCGCAGACGGTCGGCGATTTCCTGCAGCACTTCGTCTCCGGCCTGGTGGCCGTGGGTGTCGTTGATGCGTTTGAAGTGGTCGATGTCGAGCATCATCACCGAAAGCGGCTCTGCGCCCATCACGGACCGCTGCATGAACTGCTGCAACTGATGGGTCATATAGCGGCGGTTATAGAGACCGGTGAGCTGGTCGATCACCGAGAGTTCGAGGCCGCGGTCCACCCGGTGGCGCAGGATATCGACATACCGTGTACGGCGCGTCTGGGTGCGCACGCGGGCGAGCAGTTCCTGCGGATCGATCGGCGTCATGATCATGTCGCTCGCGCCGATCTCGAGGCCCTTCACGGCCTTGGCGCGTTCAAGCGGATCGCAGATCAGCAGGATGGAGACGGCGCGGGTCACCTCATTGGTCATGAAGTGAGCGCAGAGTTTCAGCGGATCAAATGAACGAGAAAGGAGCGAGACAAGGAGTACGTCCGTGCGCTCTTGCGCCATGTCGCCCATGTTGCCGGACTCCAGCAGGGTGATGACCTTGTGGCCGTTGTCACGCAGCAGGGCCGCGATGCGCGCGGAGGTGCGCGGGTTGTCGTCGATCACGAAGATGCGCGCGGAGCGATCCAGTTCGTGGGCGGAGGGTACATGCACAGCGCCGGCCCTCAGGCCATTGGCTTCGCGCTTGCGAAGCTCCGATGTGACCGCGCTGTAACGCATCAGCGTGCTGACGCGCGAGTTCAGCAGGAAGTCGTCCACGGGCTTCGTGAGGAAATCTTCCGCACCCGCATCAAGCCCCCGAACCCGGTCTTCCGCGTCGCTGAGCGCGGTGACCATGACGACAGGAATGTGGCTGGTGACCGGAGCGGCCTTGAGGCGGCGGCAGACTTCGTAGCCGTCCATGCCCGGCATCATAACATCGAGCAGGATGATCTCTGGATCATACTCGCGCGCCATACGGAGCGCCTGCAATCCATCACTGGCAAGAAGGACCGTGTGATACTGCGCCTCAAGCTTCGCCTGCAGCAGGCGGCGGTTCGCCTCGATGTCATCGACAATAAGAATGCGCGCACTCATGCCGTGGCGGGGGCCTTGGGCATAAGGTTTTCGACTGCGCGGATGAAGGAGGCGATCTGGATGGGCTTGGAGAGATAACCTTCGCAGCCGGCTTCGCGCACGCGCTGCTCGTCCGTACGCATGGCAAAGGCGGTGACGGCGAGGACCGGGATATGGGCGAGTTTCTTATCGTCTTTCAGCCAGCGGGTGATGTCGAGGCCAGAGACTTCCGGAAGCTGGATATCCATGATGATCAGATCCGGCAGTTCCTTGCGGGCGATTTCCACCACTTTCGCGCCGTCCCGGCACTGGAACGTCTTGAAGCCATAAGCACCCAGAAGGTCGCAAAACAGGCGCATGTTGAGGTCATTATCCTCAACCACCAACACTGTTCTGGAATTCTCTTCGGACATGCTGCTCAAGATTGGTGGCGATTCGCGCGGATGCTGGCCAGTAGTTTTTAGTTACACTATCAATAGTTAACGCCCGTTTATGGCGGGCTCACAGCAGGTTTGAGCCGACGGGCATGCAAAGGGGGCGCAAAGACCGGATGACGAGCCTTTGCCGGGACTGCCTCACTGTAAAATCTGAGGATTTTGACCGCTGCCCGGCTTGCGGCCACCTCCGGGTTGTCAGCCATCCGGCGCTATCGACCCTGACCATTGCGCATGTGGACTGTGACGCCTTCTACGCCGCTGTGGAGAAGCGCGACAGACCGGACCTGCGTGACAAACCCTTAATCGTGGGCGGGGGCACGCGCGGGGTGGTGACGACCTGCTGCTATATCGCCCGGCTTTATGGCGTGCGCTCGGCGATGCCGATGTTCAAGGCGCTGAAGCTTTGCCCGGAAGCGGTCGTCGTACGGCCGGACTTTCCCAAGTATCATGAGGCGGGCCGGGCGATCCGTGCGCGGATGGACGCGCTGACGCCGCTGGTGCAACCGGTATCCATCGACGAGGCCTATCTGGACCTGTCGGGTACAGAGCGTCTGCACGGCGTGCCGCCGGCGGCGAGCCTCGCGCGGCTGGCACTTGAGGTGGAGCAACAGGTTGGCGTGACCGTGTCGGTGGGCCTGTCGGCGAACAAGTTCCTCGCCAAGACGGCCAGCGAACTCGACAAGCCGCGCGGCTTTGCGGTGCTGGCACCTGAGGAGGCCGAGGCCTTCCTGGCCGAGCGGCCGGCGGGGTTCCTGCACGGGGTCGGGCCCAAGTTTGCAGAATTGCTGACGAAGGACGGGTTTCATACCGTAGGTGATCTTCAGCGTGCGCAGCTCAAGGACCTGATCCGGAGCTATGGCGAAACCGGCGAGTGGCTGAAGCGCTGCGCGCACGGGCGCGACGACCGGCCGGTGAGCCCGAATGATGATCGCAAGTCCGTCTCGAGCGAGACGACCTTCTTCGAGGACACGGGGGACCTCTCCGTGCTGGAGGATCATCTCTGGCGGCTCAGCGTGAAGACGGCGGACAGGGCGAAGGCGGAGGGTGTTGTCGGCGGGGTGGTGACGCTGAAACTCAAGACATCAGAGTTCAGGCCGATCACGCGGCGCATCTCACTGCACGCGCCGACGCAGCTGGCGCAGGAAGTGTTCCGCACGGCGCGGCCGCTGCTGGCGAAAGAGGCGAACGGACGGGTGCGCTACAGGTTGATCGGGGTCGGACTGTCGGGCCTCTCGCCTTATCATTCGGACGGCACTGACCTGATCGATCCGAAGGTGGCGAAACGCGCCGCCGCCGAGCGGGCCTCCGACAAGGCCCGGGCGCGGTTTGGCCCGGGCGCGGTGATCACCGGCCGGGCGGCAAGGATGGCGAAGAAGGATGATTGATCGCGGGGCTGACTTGCGGGGCCGCGCAGGTTAGACGGGACGTCACACAGTTCAGGGAGCCTGCCCATGTCCACGCCGGAAGAGAAACTAGACGCGCTCGGCATCGTGTTGCCGCCGCCGATGAAGCCGGTGGCGACATATGTGCCGTTCGTGATCACGGGGCACCTGCTCTATGTGTCCGGACAGGTCAGCGCGACGGCGGAGGGGCGTATTCTCGGGCGGCTCGGCGATGACATGGAACTCTCGGCCGGCCAGCATGCCGCGCGCATCTGCGGCATCAACCTGATTGCGCAGTGCAAGTCGGCGGTGGGCGAGCTCAAGCGGATCAAGCGCGTGGTAAAACTGGGCGGGTTCGTGAATGCGGCGCCGCATTTCGTGGACATTCCGCAGGTGATCAATGGCTGCTCTGACCTCATGGTCGAAGTGTTCGGCGAGACGGGCAGGCATGCGCGCTCGGCGGTCGCCTGCCCCACCCTGCCACTCGGCGTGGCGGTCGAAGTGGACGGCGTGTTCGAGATCGGCTGACACATGGCCCAGCGCTTCGATGTTGGCGCATTTGCCTACGCGCACCGCGGCCTCTGGCTGAAGGCGGGACCGCCAGAGAATTCGCTGGCGGGCTTTCGCGCGGCGGCGGCGGCGGGATTGGGGATCGAGTTTGACCTCCGGCCATCGCGCGATGGCGAGGTCATGGTGTTTCACGATTCCCTCCTCGACCGGATGACGGCGGCGTCCGGTATGTTCGAGCAGCGCGGGGCGGGTGAACTCAAGACGCTGGCGCTGGGCGGAACGGCGCAGACAGTGCCGGCGTTCGAGGACTTGCTGGGGGTGTGGCCGCAGGATTTGCCCTTGCTGTGCGAGATGAAGATTGACGGGACGACGGACCCGGCGGGGTTTGCGCGGCAAGTGGAGGCTCGGCTCGCGGACTGGGCGGGACTGGCGGCAGCGATGAGTTTTTCCGAAGAGGCGGTGCGGGCTTTGCCGGCGAGCCTGATGCGGGGGCAGCTGGTGATGCCGGTCATGCAGGCAGGCGAGGCGCGCTTTGCGGAGGTCGCCGGGCGTGCGCTGGCGGACGGGATCGACTATCTTGCCGTGCATCACACGGACACGGCGAGGGCGGCGGCGCTGGTGGCGGGAACGGGTACGGCGTTCGTGGTCTGGACCGTCCGCAGCGAGGCCGATCTTGCGGCTGCGCGGCCTTACAATCCGGCCATTATCTTCGAGCATATCGACCCGGCGCTCGCAGCGCCCTAGATCACGGACATGGACGCCGCCCATCCCCGCATCAGCACGGTGACTTCCCTTGCGGGGGTCGATCCGGCCGCGTGGAACGCGGTCGCGACCCCCCCGGGCCTGCCCTATGATCCGTTCCTGACCTGGGAATTCCTGGAGGCGATGGAGCGCTCCGGCGCCGCGACGCAGCGCACGGGTTGGAAGGCGAGCCATGTGCTGGTGCACGATACCGGCGGACGGCTGCGGGCGGCGATGCCGCTTTATTTCAAGACGCATTCGCGCGGGGAGTTCGTGTTCGACCAGTCCTGGGCGGACGCCTGGCAGCGGGCGGGCGGGGCGTACTATCCGAAGCTGCTTTCGGCTGTGCCCTTCACACCGGTGACGGGACGCCGGCGGCTGGTGGCGCCTGGTCCGGATACGGAGCTTTACCGCGCGGCCCTGTTGCAGGGCGCGCTGCAGGTGGCACAGGCAGCGGATGTATCGTCGCTGCACATCAATTTCATCGAGGAGAACGAGGCGGGGCCGATGGAGTCCGCCGGGTTGCTGATCCGGACGGACCAGCAGTTTCATTGGCAGAATGCCGGATACGGTTCGTTTGACGATTTCCTCGCGACGCTGGCCTCGGACAAGCGCAAGAACCTGCGCAAGGAGCGGCTGAAGGCGCAGGAGGGGCTTGAGTTCCGGCACATCACGGGCGGCGAGATCACCGAGGATCATCTCGATATCTTCTTCGAGTTCTACATGGACACAGGCAACCGGAAATGGGGCTCGCCTTACCTCACCCGGGAGAGTTTCAGCCTGCTCCGGGAACGGATGGCAGGGGATATCCTGTTCGTGTTCGCCTATGAGGGAGAGACGGCGATTGCCGGGGCGATGAACCTCATTGGCTCGGAAACACTTTATGGCCGCTATTGGGGTTGCAATGATCCGCGCCCGATGCTGCATTTCGAGACGTGCTATTATCAGGCCATCGACTTTGCGATTCAGCGCGGGCTGAAGACGGTCGAGGCGGGCGCGCAGGGCGGGCACAAGCTGGCGCGCGGCTACGGACCGGTGCTGACACGCTCGGCGCACTGGATTGCGCATGCCGGCTTCCGCGATGCGGTCGCCGATTATCTCGCGCGCGAGCGGGCCGCCGTGGACGCTGATTTTGTTTATCTCAAAGAGCGGACACCATTCAGGAAAGAAACATGACCCTTCACGCCCCCTATGACCCAGCCAACATCTTCGGCAAGATACTGCGCGGAGAGATGCCAAGCGTAAAGGTGTTCGAGGACGACATAGCCCTCGCCTTCATGGACGTGTTCCCGCAAGGCGACGGGCATACGCTGGTGATTCCGAAGTCTCTGGGCGCGCGCAACTTCCTGGACCTTCCGGAGATGGAGGTGGGCGGCTACATGATCCGTGTCCAGAAGGTGGCGCGAGCGGTGGAGACCGGACTGAAGCCGGACGGGCTGCGCGTGTTCCAGTTCAACGGATCGGCGGCGGGACAGACGGTGTTCCATCTCCATTTCCATATCCTGCCAATGTGGGAAGGCGTGAAGCCCGGGGCGCATGCCGGCGGCGGCATGAAGAGCGCGGCGGAGCTGGAGCCTTTGGCGGCGAAGATACGCGCAGGGCTTTAGATCTCTGAGAAAAAAGACCCCGCCCTGGCCCTCGCCACGCTTCGCGCGATGAGGGGACGCGTTGTGCTGTTTGGCTATGTTATCTTTCGCTGACAAGTGAGTTGTCGCCCTCCCGCTTGCGGGGCGCTTTCAAGGACGCGAAATCGTATACGATTCGCGAGCAGGAGGACGGCGTTCTAGAGGCCCAGCCTGGTTTTCAGGATATCGTTGACGGCCTGGGGATTGGCTTTTCCGCCAGAGGCTTTCATGACCTGGCCGACGAACCAGCCGAGGGTTTGCGGCTTGTCTTTGACCTTCGCGACCTGTTCGGGGTTGGCAGCGATGATTTCGTCCACGACTTTTTCGATCGCGCCGGTATCGGTGACCTGTTTGAGGCTGTGCTTCTCGACGATCGCGGCGGCTTCGCCCTCGCCTGCGATCATCCGCACAAAGACGTCCTTGGCGATCTTGCCGCTGATCGTGTTGTCGGAAATCAGCGCGATGAGGCCGCCAAGCACGGGTGCGGAGACAGGGCTTTCAGCGAGTTCGAGGCCTTCCTTGTTGAGGTAACCGAAGAGTTCCTGCGTGACCCAGTTGGCGGCGAGCTTGGCATCGCGGCCCTTGGCGACGATCTCAAAGTACTCGGCCTTTTCGAAGTCGGACGTCAGCACACCAGCGTCATAGCGCGAGAGGCCATAGTCTTTCTCGAAGCGGGCGCGCTTCTGGTCGGGCAGTTCGGGGAGCGAGGCGCGGATTTCTTCGATCCAGGCCTTCTCGATTTCGAGCGGGAGAAGGTCCGGGTCCGGAAAATAGCGGTAGTCGTGCGCATCTTCCTTGGAGCGCATGGAGCGGGTTTCGCCCTTGACCGGATCGTAGAGGCGGGTTTCCTGGTCGACCTTGCCGCCGCCTTCGATGATCTCGATCTGGCGGCGCGCTTCGTATTCGATGGCCTGCTGGATGAAGCGGTAGGAGTTCATGTTCTTCAACTCGCAGCGCGTGCCGAGATGTTTGAAGTCGCCGGTTTCGCGGAACTTCTCATACTGGCCGGGCTTGCAGACGGAGACGTTCACATCGGCGCGCAGATTGCCCTTTTCGAGGTCGCCGTCGCAGGTGCCGAGCCCGATGACGATGGCGCGGAGCTTTTTCACATAGGCGGCGGCCTCGGCGGGCGAGCGCACGTCGGGCTTCGAGACGATTTCCATCAGGGCGACGCCGGAGCGGTTGAGGTCCACGTAGGTGGCGTGGGGGTCCATGTCGTGGATGGATTTGCCGGCGTCCTGCTCAAGGTGCAGGCGCTCGATCCGGCAGGTGAAGGCATAACCCTTCCCGCCGGGGATTTCGACGTCCACTTCGATCTCGCCTTCGCCGACGATCGGGTAGGCGAACTGGCTGATCTGGTAGCCCTGCGGCAGGTCCGGGTAGAAGTAGTTCTTCCGGTCGAAACGGCTGTAGGTATTGATCTGGGCCTTGAGGCCGAGGCCGGTGCGGATGGCCTGTTCGACGCAGAACTTGTTGATGACCGGGAGCATACCCGGCATGGCGGCGTCCACGAGGGAGACGTTGGCGTTGGGGTCCGAACCGAAGGCGGTGGAGGCGCCCGAGAAGAGCTTTGAGTTCGAGGCGACCTGGGCGTGGATCTCAAGGCCCATGACGACTTCCCAGTCGCCGGTTTCGCCTTTGATGCGGAAGGGTGTGCGGTCGGTCATCTTGGGTCTCGGTGTTGGGACGTGTTGACAGGTATCTAGCGATTGGCGGCGGATGCGCCTAGTCGCGCTTGGTCTGCTGCTGGCGGAGGCGGTCGCGCAGGGACATGGGCTCGCCGGACGCAGGCGGTGTGTCGGGGGCAGCCTCCTGCGGCGGGGCCGGGTCTGGCGCTTTGCCGGCGAGGGTGGCCATCTGGTCGAACGCCGGGCGCCGGTAGAGGGGCGTTTGCTCGCGCGCGGCACCGGGCTTGCCCCTGGGGCGACCCATCTGGCGGTCGATGCGCCAGGCGACGTAGCCCGCTGCAGCAGCGCCGCCCAGCATGCGCCAGATGGCGGCCGTGAGGGTGAGCGGGATGCTGTAATACTGCCAGACGAGGTAGAGGATGGCCTGAATCGGGATCAGCGCCAGAGCGAAAAGGATGAGGAAGCGTCTCATCGGCCCAGCTTACCACCACGTCTCCGGGCGTGCCACGAAGCCAGCTGCATTTTCCAGGGCGCCGCCAACGCGGAAGCAGGCGGCCTCGTCCAGCGCCTTGCCAATGACCTGCAGGCCGAGCGGCAGGCCGCTGGCGGAGAGGCCGGCGGGGACCGCAATGCCGGGAAGGCCGGCAAGGTTCGCGGTGACGGTGAAGACGTCGTTGAGGTACATCTCGACGGGGTCTCCGGACTTTTCGCCGAAGGCGAAGGCGGGGCTTGGGCAGGCGGGCGTGAGGATCGCGTCACAGGTTTCGAAGGCGTCCACGAAGTCCTGGAAGATCTTGGTGCGGACTTTCTGGGCTCGCAGGTAATAGGCGTCATAGTAGCCGGAAGAGAGCACGTAGGTGCCAATCATCAGACGGCGCTGGACTTCCTTGCCGAAGCCGGAGGCGCGGGTGGCTTCGTAGGTTTGCGACAGGCTGCCGCCTTCGACGCGGGCGCCGTAGCGCATGCCGTCATAACGGGCGAGGTTGGATGAGGCTTCGGCGGGCGCGACGATGTAATAGGCGGGCAGCGCGTATTTCGTGTGCGGCAGGGAGATGTCCACGATGGCGGCGCCGGCTTCCTTCAGCCACTTGATGCCCTGCTGCCAGAGTGCGTCGATTTCCTCCGACAGGCCTTCGATACGGTATTCCTTCGGAATGCCGATCTTCATGCCTTTCACGCCCTTTCGGACATCCTTCTGCCAGTTCGGCGTCTTGATCTTCAGCGAGGTGGAATCCTTCGGGTCATGGCTGCACATGACTTCTAGGAGGATGGCCGCGTCTTCGACCGTCTTGGCGATAGGGCCAGCCTGATCGAGCGATGAGGCGAAGGCGACCATGCCATAGCGGCTGGCGCGGCCATAGGTGGGCTTGATGCCTACGGTGCCGGTGAAGGCAGCGGGCTGGCGGATGGAGCCGCCGGTGTCGGAGGCGGTGGCGGCCAGGCAGAGGTTGGCGGCGACGGAGGCAGCCGAGCCGCCTGACGAGCCGCCGGGGGTGAGACCCTGATTGTCGCCCTTGCGGCGCCAGGGGTTGATGACGTTGCCGAAATGCGAGGTCTCGTTGGACGAACCCATCGCGAACTCGTCCATGTTGAGTTTGCCGAGCATGACGGCGCCCTGATCCCACAGGTTCTGCGTGACGGTGGATTCGTAGGTGGGGGTGAACTCGCCGAGGATGCCCGAACAGGCGGTCGTGCGCACACCCTTGGTGCAATAGAGGTCCTTGATGCCGAGGGGGGCGCCGTCGAGCTTGCCGACCTTGCCATTCGCCCTGGCGCGGCGGGCATCGGAGGCTTTCGCCATTTCGAGCGCCTTTTCGGGGGTCTCGACGATGAACGCGTTGAGGACGCGCGCTTTCTCGATGGCGCTGACGAAGGCGTGCGTCAGCTCTACCGAGGAGAACTGCTTCGATTTCAGCCCGTCCAGCGCGGAAGCGAGGGTCAGGGCGGTGAGATCGGTCATCGGGGTGCCTCTTGTCGTGAACCCCGCCTGCTAGGGCCGCCCGGCCAAAAGTTCAAGTCTTCGTGAGCCCATTGCGGCGGCGCCTGAAGGCGCGCAACATGCGTTCGCCCCCTAACCACCCGCAAGGAGACCCGCATGAACCGCATCCTCCCAGGCCTGATGGCCCTGCTCGCCCTGGCCGCTTGCGCCACCGCCGCAACTGAACCGGGCGCCCGAGGCCTCAACCAGTATGCCGACGACCCGCGCCTCGGCGAGGAAACCAACCGCATCTGCTTTGCGTCGAACATCGACGGGTTCAGCCTGAATAAGCGCTCCACGGTTATGCTGAGCGAGGGGCGCGATGATTACATGGTGGAGGTGACGGGTTCGTGCTTCGATCTCGACAATGCGCAGACCATAGCGCTTGACAGCCCTACCGGGTGCCTGACGCCCGGTGACGCGATCATCGTGGCCAGCACGATGGGCGGCGGCGGGATCGGTCCGCAGCGCTGCCTGATCCGCGAGATCCGGAAGTGGGATCCGAAGGCGCAGAAGGCTGAGGGTGAGGCGAAGGTGGAAACGCCTGCGTGAGGCAGCCGGCATCGAAGGTCACGCCGTTGGGACTGCGCCCCAAAAACACGGGTGGCGCGTGCAGCGGTGCGTGCTAGACACGCAGGATGCTGGCACGACACGAAGGGGGCCGCGCCGAGGTTCGCACCTCGCCCCTGCACGGACGCGGACTGTTTGCTTCGGGGCGCATCCCGGAGGGCGCAGAGATCGGCGTCTATCCCCTGCTCATTCTCAGCACAGACGACACCGAGCAGCTCAAGACGACGCGTCTTTATCATTATGTGTTCTATGTGGATGAGACGGCGGGCGGGGCGGTGCGCTGCGCGGTGGCGTTCGGCGATATCTCGATGTGCAATCACAGCGTTCATCCCAATGCCGGATTTGACATTGACGCGGACGCGCAGACCGTGACCCTGACAGCGCTGTCCGACATTGCGCCGGACACTGAAATCCTGATCGATTACGAAGACTTTGCCGAACAAGCGCTTTAGCGCCGAACATTTTCCCGGGAGGAAACACGAATGACCTACACGGTTCCGAAAACCGCGCTGCAGCTGCGCAGCCATCTCAAGGCGTCAGGCGAGCTTGAACTCTCGCTGGCGGAAGTCGCCGTGCCGGAGCCGGGTCCGGATGATGTGGTGATCCGGGTCGAGGCGACGCCGATCAACCCGTCGGACCTGGGCCTGTTGGTCGGCGGGGCGGACATGGGCTCGGCCGTGCAGGCCGGCACCAAGGACCGCCCTGTGATCACCGCGAAGGTGTCGTCCCCGGCGATGCGGGCGATGGCGGCGCGGATGGACCTGTCCATGCCGGTCGGCAATGAAGGCGCGGGCGTGGTCGTGAAGGCGGGCTCGTCCCCGGCGGCGCAGGCGCTGCTCGGCAAGATGGTCGCCGGCCTCGGCGGCGAGATGTATGCGCAGTACCGGATGCTGAACGTCGCGCAGTGCCTGCCGCTGCCGGATGGCACCTCGGCGAAGGATGGCGCGTCCTGCTTCGTGAACCCGCTGACGGCGATCTCATTTGTCGAGACGATGAAGATGCAGGGCCGCAAGGGCATCGTGCACACCGCCGCCGCGTCAAACCTTGGACAGATGCTGGTGAAGATCTGCCAGAAGGACAATGTTGCGCTGGTCAACATCGTGCGCAAGCCCGAACAGGCCGCAATCCTGAAAGGCATCGGCGCAGAGTACATCGTCGACTCCTCGTCGCCGAACTTCATGGAAGAGCTGATCACGGCGCTGGCCGAGACGAAGACGACGCTGGGCTTTGACGCGATCGGCGGCGGGCCGCTGGCCGGACAATTGCTGGTAGCAATGGAAGCGGCGGCAAGCCGCAATATGAAAGAGTTCAGCCGGTATGGCTCAGGCCAGGAGACGCAGGTCTATATCTACGGCCGGCTGGACATGTCACCGACACTGGTGCCGCCGGGCGTTGGCTTTGCGTGGAATCTCGGCGGCTACCTGCTGACGCCGTTCCTGCAGAAGGTGGGCCCCGAAGTGCGCGCGCGGATGCGCCAGCGGGTGGTGGACGAACTGACGACGACGTTCGCGAGCCACTACACGGCGGAGATTTCGCTCGCCGAAGCGCTCGATCTGACAACGCTGCATGCCTACAACGCCAAGGCGACTGGGACGAAGTACCTGATCAATCCGACCAGGTAGTCGTCGCGGCAGGCTTTATCGAAGCGCAAATTTGCGCTGTATTCCGATGACGTTCCAGCACCGACAAGGACACCGCCATGGCCAATTCGTCTGAACTCCCATCCAAGGACGGGCAACCCCTCGATGCCCTGATCGTAGGGGCAGGCTTTGCAGGCATGTATATGCTGCACAAGCTGCGCGGGCTCGGCTTCAACGCGAAAGTGGTGGAGGCCGGCAGCGGGGTCGGCGGGACCTGGTACTGGAACCGCTATCCCGGCGCGCGCGTCGACATCCAGAGCCTTGAATACAGTTTCGGCTTTGACGAGGAACTGGAGAAAGAGTGGCGCTGGTCCGAACGGTATGCCCCGCAGCCGGAGCTGCTGAAGTATGCCGAGCATGTGGCCGAGCGGTTCGATCTGAATCGCGATATCCGGTTCAACACGCGCGTGTCGGCGGCACACTGGGATGAGGCGGCGCAGGTCTGGAAGGTCGAGACGGATGTCGGCGCGGCGATGCGGTGCCGGCATCTCATCCTGGCCACCGGGTGCCTTTCGATCCCGACGGACGTCACCTTCCCCGGCCTCGACACTTTCGCGGGCGATGTCTATCGCACGTCGCGCTGGCCGCATGAGGGCGTAGATTTTTCGGGCAAGCGCGTGGGGATCATCGGCACGGGCTCGTCCGCGATCCAGTCGATCCCGATCATCGCCTCACAAGCAGCGCATCTCACCGTGTTCCAGCGGACGCCAAATTATTCGATGCCGGCGCATAACGGCCCCATACCACAAGAAGACTTCGAGGCCTGGGCGAAGGACCCGCGTGGCTACCGGGCAGCGTCGAAGGATACCGTCGGCGGCTTCCAGAACGAAGCCTCCGAAGCGATGGCCACCGCGACCGCGCCGGAGGAAATCCGCGCCGAGCTGGAACGTCGCTGGGCCTGGGGCGGATTTCGCATCCTCGGCGCGTTTGCGGACTCGGCGGTTGATCCGCAGGCCAACCGCATCGTGCAGGAATTCATCGCCGAGAAAATCCGCGAGCAGGTCGCCGACCCGGCCGTGGCCGACCTGCTGACACCGAAGGATCACCCCTTCGGCACCAAGCGGCCCTGCGTCGACACTGGGTATTATGCAACCTTCAACCGGCCAAATGTCGAGCTGGTCAACCTGCGCGCCGAGCCGCTGGTGCGCTTCAATGCGCAAGGCATTGAAACGTCGGAGAAGACCTATGCATTCGACGCCGTTGTGCTGGCGACGGGCTTCGATGCGATGACCGGCGCCATCGACCGGATCGACCTGCGGGGCGTGGGCGGACGCCGGATCAAGGATCACTGGGTGGAAGGACCGCGCACCTATCTGGGACTGATGGTGTCGGGCTTCCCCAACATGTTCACGATCACCGGACCGGGCAGCCCGTCCGTGCTGACCAACATGATCAACTCGATCGAGCAGCATGTCGAATGGATCGCCGATTGCCTTGTGGCGCTGAAACAGCGCCAGCAGACCAGCATCGAGGCCTCGCCGGAAGCCGAGGCGGCCTGGTGCCGGCATTCGACCGAAGCGGTGACGCCGACCATGCTGCCGCAGGCCAACAGCTGGTACATGGGCGCCAACGTGCCGGGCAAGCCGCGCATGTTCATGCCCTATGCGGGCGGGCTGAACACGTACACCGAGATCTGCCGGCAGGTGACGGCGAAGGGCTATGAGGGCTTCATCATCCGCCAGGGCGACCGGGTGCTGTCGGAGTCGCGGGCTTTCACGAGCCAGCCGGCGCCCGGGGAGATTCCCGAAAACCTGTTGCCAATCATCATGGAGCGCCTGATGGCGGCGGGCCTGATGCCGGCCGCGACCTAGCGCTTCAGGTGTTCCATGCCTTTGAGGTCGCCGGGCCTGGCGACGGGGGCGCCGAGTTTTGGTTTGACCTTGTCGGCCTTAGGTTTGCGGACTTCCTTGTTGGACTTCTTCTGACCCTTGGCCATTGGCGTGCTCTTTCAGAGACCGGGGCCGGAATGGGCCCTTGCATCAGACGTAGGCTGGTTCGGGGCAGATTGTAAGGCGCGCTATTCGACGGCCTTAGGAACAACGAAGAAGCTGTGCTCGGTGCGCGGGGCGTTGGCGAGGACCTGGTCCTGGATGTTGCCGTCAGTGACCACGTCGTCGCGCATCGGGAGCTTGGTCTCGACGACAGACGTCAGCGGCTCGACGCCTTCGATATCGACTTCGTTCAGCTGGTCGATCCAGCCGAGGATGCCGTTCAGTTCGCCGGCGAGTTCGTCGAGGCGCTCATCCGGCACCGCGATGCGGGACAGGCGGGCAACTTTGCGGACGTCGTCGCGGGTGACGGTCATGGTCGGTTCCTTGGGCGGGCCCATCGGGCAGTGGCCGGATTACGCCATAGGCAAAGCCGCTTCAAGGTCGTATGTGCCCCGGGATGCCTGTTGTTGACCTGTTCGACCTGCCCGCGAAGGGCGTCCTGATCGGCCTCGATCCGGGCACGAAGACGATTGGCGTGGCGGCGACCGATCTCAGCCGCATCCTGTGCAGCCCGGTGGAGACGATCCCCAAGCTGAAGCTGGCGCCGGCGCTGGCGCGGTTTTTCGACGTGTATGAAGAGCGCAAGGGCGCAGGGCTTGTGGTGGGGTTGCCGCTGAATGTGGACGGCGGACAGGGTCCGCGGGTGCAGTCCGTGCGGACGCTGGTGTCGAACCTGCTAAAGGTGCGCGACGTGCCGGTGGCGTTTCAGGACGAGCGGTACTCGACGGTGGCGGCCGACGAGGTGATGCGCGAAATGTCGTTCACAGACCAGCGCCGGTCCGACCGGATAGATGCGATGGCGGCGGCCATGATCCTGCGGTCTGCACTGGAGCGTCTGGAGGCAGGGCGTTGAGCGCATTCCTGACGGCGCTGTTGCCGGTGATCCTGATTGTCGGACTGGGGCAGTTCCTTGCACGGCGCGGCCTGGTGCCGGCCGAGGCGTTCCGGGCGCTGGACCGGTTGTCGTTCCTGATCCTGCTCCCTGCCCTGATCATCCGGGCGCTCGCGAATGCGGAGTTTGATGGCGCGCCATGGCTGATGCTGGGCGCGCTGGTGGCGGCGCAGGTGCTCCTGGGGGCGTTCGGGCTGACGGCGCGGCTGTGGCCGGGAATGAGCCAGCCTGCGATCGGCACGATCGTGCAGTCAAACGTACGCTGGAACACGATCATCGGGCTGTCGCTGGGCGGGTTGCTGTTCGGCGATGAGGGATTGGCGCTCGTCAGCCTTGCGGCGGCGGCGATGATCCCGCTCGCGAACATAATCTCCGTATACGCACTGGTGAGCCATGCCGAGCGCCCGCAGGGCACGAAGCCCCGGCCGCTGCTGGCGCTGACGCGCAATCCGCTCATCTATGCGTGCCTGATCGGGATCGGCCTTGCGAGTTTTCATGTGCGCCTGCCGGTGATTGCCGACGAGACGCTGAAGATGCTGGCGAATGCGGCGATCGCGCTGGGCCTCCTGAGCGCGGGTGCAGGCGTGGACCTGGGCGCGCTGAAGCAGGCGGGACTGAAGACGTTTACCTGGTCGCTGGTGCGGCTCGTGGGTTTGCCGGCGCTGACGCTGGCGGTGGGGCTGGCGATCGGGCTCAGCGGTTTGCCGTTGGCGATCGCGCTGATCTGCGCGGCGACGCCGACGGCGCCCAACTCCTATGTGCTGGCACGGGAGCTTGGGGGGGATGCAGGCCTGGCGGCGAACTTCATAGCGGCGCAGACGCTGCTGGCGGCGCTGACCTTGCCGCTGACCTGGTTGGTGATCCTTTGGTTGGGGGCGGCCTGAAGGCTTGCCCGGGGCCGGAATCGCGCCTAAACCGCCGCAAATCGAAGGGGCCTTCATGGCAGCGGCGCACGCAGACTACACCTTCCGGCACGACCACCTGCTCGGAATCGAAGGCCTTCATCCCCTTGATATTGCTCACATATTGGACCTGGCGGACACCTATGCCGAGGCCACGCGCGCGGGTCGGCGGCCGGAGCCGATCCTGACCGGCAAGACCGTCGTGAACCTGTTTTTCGAGAACTCCACGCGGACGCTTTCAAGCTTTGAAATCGCTGCGCGGCGGCTGGGGGCCGATGTGATATCGATGCCGGTCGGCAATTCGAGCGTGAAGAAGGGCGAGACGCTGATTGACACGGCGATGACGCTGAACGCAATGAAACCGGACGCGCTGGTGATCCGGCATTCGGCGTCGGGCGGGGCGAAGCTCTTGTCGCGGAAAGTAGACTGCGCGGTGCTGAATGCGGGCGATGGCACGCATGAGCACCCGACGCAGGCGCTGCTGGACCTGCTGACCATCCGGCGCACCAAGGGGCGCATCGAGGGTCTCAAGGTCGTGATCTGCGGCGACATTGCGCATAGCCGCGTCGCGCGCTCGACGACGATGGCGCTGCACCTGATGGGCGCCCGCGTGCACCTGTGCGGTCCGCGTACGCTGATCCCTCCGGGTACGGACACATGGGGCGCGGAAAGTGCGGGCACGGACTTTGACCGGGTGCTGCCGGGCGCGGATGTCGTGATGATGCTGCGCCTGCAACTGGAGCGCATGAATGGCAGCTTCCTGCCGAGCCAGCGGGAGTATTTCCGATATTTCGGGCTGACGGCGGACCGGCTGGCGCTGGCGAAGGAGGACGCAATCGTGATGCACCCCGGACCGATGAACCGGGGGGTTGAGATCGAGAGCTCGATCGCGGATGGGACGCGGTCTGTGATCACGCAGCAGGTGGAGATGGGCGTGGCGGTGCGCGAAGCGGTGCTGCACCTGCTGGCAGGAGGCCGGGCATGAGCCTTCAGATTGTCAACGCGCGCCTGCTGGATCCAGCGACGGGCACGGATGCCATCGGCGGCGTGTTCATCGACAAGGGCGTGATCAAGGAATTCCGTACCGGGACGGGTGTGTCGTTCAAGAACGCAAAGGAAACGATCGATGCCGGCGGGCTGTGCCTTGCACCGGGGCTGATCGACTTGCGCGCCAAGACGGGCGAGCCGGGCGAGGAGCACAAGGAGACGCTGGCGACGGCCTCACGCGCGGCGCTGAGCGGCGGCATCACGAGCCTTGTCGTGATGCCGGATACGCGGCCGGTGATCGATGATGTCGCGCTGGTGCAGTTCATCGCCGAGCGCGGGCGAGAGACAGGGTTTGCGAGGGTTTATCCTGCGGGCGGGCTGACCGTGGGCCTTGCCGGAGAGGCGATGTCCGAGATCGGACTGATGGCTGAGGCAGGCGCGGTGCTGTTCACGAATGGCGACTGGCCGGTGGCGAGCGCGCAGGTGATGAAACGCGTGATGACCTATGCGGCGAGCCGGGGCGCGATTGTCATGTCGCGGCCAGATGATCATACGCTGGCGGGTAACGGCGTGATGAACGCAGGCGATTTTGCCGCGCGGCATGGATTGTCCGGCATTCCGGTGGAGGCGGAGTGGATTGGCGCGATGCGTGACACGATCCTCGCGCAGCAAACGGGATGCACGCTGATCCTCGACCAGGTGACGAGCGAGCGGACGCTGGACGAGGTGCGGAATGCAAAACAGAGCGGCGCGAAAGTGTTCGTGACCGTGGCGGCGCATTCGCTGTTCTTCAATGAACTCGATGTTGGCGACTATCTCACCTATTGCAAGGTGAACCCGCCTTTCCGGACCGAGAGGATGCGGGGGGGGTTAATCCGTGCCGTCCAGTCTGGCGCGATTGATGCCGTGGTGTCGGCGCATGATCCTCAGCCTCCGGAGGAAAAGCGCCTGCCGTTTGGCGAGGCGGCATTTGGCGCAGCGGGGCTTGAGACGGTGCTGCCCTGCCTGATGACGCTGGCGGCGGAGGGCTGTTTCAGCCTGCTGGAAGCGCTCGCGCCGGTGACCATCGGCCCCGCCTCGATCCTCGGCCTGCCTCAGGGCCGGATTGCCGAAGGCGCGCCGGCGGACCTGATCCTGTTCGATCCGGGAAAGCCCTGGCTGTGTGACCGCGATCATCTCTTGTCGCGCTCGAAGAACTCACCGTTTGACGGGCGCAGGCTCCAGGGCCGTGTGATGCGGACGTTTGTGGGCGGCCGGACTGTGTTCGAACGGTAGGTCCACTTTTCAGCGGCCCTGGCCGCATGCAACAGCCGCGGACGGGGACTTGCGGGAACAGACTATGCAGACGGCGTTATTGACGTTCGAGGTTTTCAACGCGCTCGGCTGGTTGTTGCGGCGGCGATCCTGATCCGGCTGAACGACAAGGGCTGGAAAGCGCATATCACGAGACTGCCGCGACCGCGGGAGGCTGCCTGTCATCGCAATACCTGGCGGCCTGGATGATCGCACGCGAGGCAAGCGTAGAGGACGCAGAAGCGGCCACAGACTACGCGGCGCCAGCAGGCGGGACGCAAATCTACATGGACCGGGCGATGGCGGCGGTGCGACCGTTCCTGCCGCAACCCAAGCCGGCGGCCGCTTGACGCCGACCTACCGAGGGGGCCTTGCTCCGGTCTTGTAGGCCCCCTAAAACCTGGCGCGACTGGGACGCGAGGGACAGCGACATATGCCGGAATGGGCGCTCTATGCTTTGGCATCGGCGGCGGGGTATCTCGCCGGGTCGATCCCGTTCGGTCTCGTCATCACGCGGGCGGCGGGCCTCGGCGATATTCGCGCGATTGGCTCGGGCAATATCGGCGCGACCAATGTGCTGCGGACGGGGCGCAAGGACCTCGCGCTGGCGACGCTGTTGCTGGATAGCCTGAAGGCGGGTCTGGCGGCGTTTGCATTTACGCAGGTGGCCGGGCGCGAAGTGGGCTTTGTGGCCGGCGCGGCGGCGTTTATCGGGCATTGCTATCCGGCCTGGCTGAACTTCAAGGGCGGCAAGGGCATTGCGACTTACGCCGGCCTGCTGGTGTTCGTGACGCCGTTGAAGGGTCTGGTGATTGCCGCGCCGATCTGGCTGGGCCTGTTTGCGCTGACGCGGATTTCGTCGCTGGCAGCGCTGACGGCGGCGGTGGCGGTGCCGCCGGGAACCTACATGATGGGCGAGCGCAATCCGGTGATCCTTGGCGGCCTCACCCTTCTGTCGGTGTTCGTGTTCTGGACGCACCGGGCAAATCTTGGCCGGCTGATCAAAGGCACGGAGCCGCGCTTCGGCACACCGAAAGCCAAGCCCGAAGAATGAGCCTCAGACAGCTCAGTGATGCTGAGCGCCGCGACTGAGTTCGCCTCGTGCGTACACCGAATATCGGACCGCAGACATTTGCGCGGCTGATCGAGCGGTTCGGCAATGCGACGGACGCGCTGGCGGCCTTGCCGGACATTGCCAGCCGGGTGGCGAAGGGGCGCCGGGTTGAGTTGCCCTCACCCGCTTCCATCGAGGACGAGATTGCCGCGACAGAGCGGATAGGCGCGCGGAACGCCTCGGGGCGGGGCGGGAGATCGCGCGCGGTGTGGTGGTGGTCGAAGCCGCGGAGCGACCGGGCCCGCTGATTTCGGCGCCAATAGCCGGAAAACAGGGCCGCCAGGTGATGGCGGTGCCCGGCTCGCCGTTGGACCCGGGCGCGGCCGCAACCGACGGGCTCAGCCGGCAGGGCGCGGCGCGGGTACGCGGTGCGGGGGATGTGCTGGAAGTGCTGACGGGCCTGCCACAACGGTACGTGGCGGCCCCGCCTCCGCCGGCTTGCCTGCCGGAAGCGGCGCAGGGGCCGCGGGGAGACGACCAGATGGCCCGGGTACGCAAGGCGATGAGCCCCAATCCGATGCCGATTGACGGGCGTCTACGGGCCGCGGGCCTTGCGGCGGCCCGGAGCAATGCGGTGCTGCTGGAGCTTGAAATCGCGGGTGAGGCGGTTTCCTACCCGGGCGGGCCGGTCGCGCGGGCGGTTTGAGTCTCTGTGGCCCGCATGCACCGGCTCCGGGCCCAAAAGCAGGACCGGGCCGCCGCATGGCTGGACGGCCCGCTGGATCGACTCTAAGCCTCTTGAAACGCCGCACGGGTTCTGCAGGGGAAGGCAGCCCGCGCTTAACGACGGCAGAGTGAGGGTCGAACCTTTGGCTTTCTGGTCCCAGTATGCGCTGCTCGCCGGATTTTCGGCCGTGCTGCCGCTCGCTGCGCACGCGCAGGCTCAAGAGGCAACGGTGGCCGACAGGGCGGCGTCTCCCGCTGCAACGGCGGACTTGGACGCTGCGGGGCGCCTGCCCGGCTCGGTGACGGAGATTACGCCCGGCCCATCGGCCGAGGCCGCGACCGAAACTCCCAGTGAAAGCGTGATCCTGGAGGCCGACCGGGTTTACGAGATTTCCGGCGAGAACAGCATCGTCGCGGAAGGCAATGTCGAGGCGCTCTACCAGGGCCGGACCCTGCGGGCGGACAAACTGGTCTTCAACCGCACGACCGAGAAAGTCCGTGCGATCGGCAATGTCATCGTGACCGATCCGGACGGCGCCCAACAGTTTGCTGATGAAATGGAAGTCGGCACGACCTTGTCCGACGGCTATGCGATCGGCTTTTCGGCCCGGCTGGCCGAAGGCGCCATTGTGGCGGCCAGCTCTGCAGTGCGCCGGCCGGACGGAATCAACGCGCTCGAACAAATGGTCTACACGTCCTGCGAGGTCTGCGAGACCGACAAGACGCCTACCTGGAGCATCCGCGCGCGGCGCGCGGTGCTGGACCAGAACAGCCAGATGATCTCCTACCGCGATGCGGTGGTCGAGGTGGCCGGCATCCCGGTCTTCTACCTGCCTTACCTCGCGCACCCGGATCCGAATTCGGAGCGGCGCTCAGGACTGCTGATACCGGATGTGGGCGTGTCGTCGAAGATCGGCACATTCTACAAGCAGCCCTATTACTGGGCGATTTCGGACAGCTCGGAAGTCACGATCGCGCCGCTGCTATCGGAGAATGTGAACCCCGTCCTGAACGTCGACTTCAAGAAGCGGTTCTATTCCGGCGCTATCCGGATTGACGCCAGCGCCACGAACGAGGCCGACTTTGACGGCGATGGCAACCTGTTCGGCGAGAAGCAATTCCGCGGGCACGTCTATGCGAACGGCGCTTTTGCAATCACGCCGGAGTGGCTGTGGGGCTTTGCTGTCGAGAGCCAGACAGATGACCTGTACGACCGTCGCTATGACATCGACGGACAGACCGACAAGCGCGGCCTGTATCAGAACCAGCCGCGACGCCTGCTGTCGCAGCTGTTCGCCGTGGGCCAGGGCAATGACTTTTACGCCGATGCCGCCATCCTCAAATCACAGGGCCTGCGCGGCCAGGACGATGCGGACCGCCTGCCCTTCGTGGCGCCGCTTTTGTATGCGGAAAAGAACTGGGATCTTGGCAAGTATGGCTTCGCAAACCTGAACATCTCCTCGGCGGTCCTGCGGCGCGATGTGGGCGCAGACAGCCAGCGCGTCAGCGCGGGCGCCGAGTGGCGCGACTTCAACCTGCTGCCGGGAGGCTTCACGTTCGAGCCGTTTGCGGAGCTGCGCGGCGATTTCTATGGGCTGGACGAAGAGATCAGCGGCAAGAGCAACGTGTCGCGCGCGGTTGGCAATGCGGGCGCCAAGATCGCCTATCCGATGATCCGTCCCGGCGAGACGGTGGACTTCATGCTGGAGCCCGCCGTCATGGGCGCGTGGGGCTTCTCGAATGCCAACGATGCAGCGATTCCCGTCGAGGACAGCCTGCTCTATGAGTCCGATGAGGCATCGCTGTTTGACGCCAACGGTTTCGGCAACTTCGATCTCTATGAAGGCGATGGCAAGATCAGCGCCGGCATCACCGCACGGGCGCTCTGGAAGAACGGCACGGAACTGAGCACACAGGTCGGCCGGCGTTGGCGCTCGCGGGCCGACGAAGCGTTCAACGTCGCCTCGAACCTCGATGGCACCTCGTCGGACTGGGTGGCGACGACGTCGCTGGATTTCGGCAATGCGCTGCAACTGTCCAGCAGGCTGCGGATCGATGATGCTGAGTTTGCGCTGAACCGCCTGGACCTGCGCGCCTCGACCTCGCTCAAGCGGTTCCGGGGCGTGGCGCAGTATTACAACATCAACGAGAGAATCAGCCCGCTCGGCGTGCCCGACGAGGGCGTGTTCCTTCAGGGCGAAGTGCAGGTGACCGAGAATTACTCGGTCATCTTCAGCCAGCTGCGCGACATTGCGGGCAACCTGAATGCCCGCCAGGAAATCGGCCTCGCATTCTCTGACCCCTGTTCGCGCTTCGAACTGGTGTACAGCCGGAACGAGCAGTTTGACCGGACACTTGGGCCATCTGAAAACTTCCAGTTCCGCTTTACCCTGAAATCACTGGGTAATTTTGGTTCCGAAGAGTTCGATTAATTTGTACCGCCCAAGTCGAACCTGCAATACTCAGGCAGGTTACTGTGCTCGTGCGTTGCGCCGCTAGCCGGGATTTGTAAGGTCTGCGCAAAGCGGCTAAACGGCTCCCGCGACGCGAGAATTCCACGGAGGACGTGAATGTTACGTGCAGTGATGATGGCAGCCCTCGTGGCCATGAGCGCGCCGGTCGCGCTGGCCCAGGCGGCGGAAGAAAACCGTCTGCAGCTCGAAGGCATTGCCGCCATCGTAAATGACAAGCCGATTTCCTATTCCGACGTTCGTCAGCGCGCGCGCCTTCTGCTGCTAACTTTGGGGCGGCAGGCGCCGTCTCAGGAGCAGGTCCAGCAGATCACCGGACAGGCACTGGAACAGCTGATCGACGAGCGGCTGCAGCTCGACCGGGTCGCCGAGTTTGAAGTCAAGGTGGAGCCTGAAGAGATCAACGCGCAAATGAGCGACATGGCGACCGAGTCGGGCGTCGGGGCTGAAGGCCTTCGCAGTCAGCTGCAAGCCGCGGGCGTCAACCCTGTGAGCCTGGAAGAGCAGATCCGCGCCGATATCGCCTGGAACCGACTGATGAGCGGTCTCTACGGCTCGCGCATCCGGGTTTCGGAAAGCCAGGTCGATGACCAGATGAACCGGTTGCGCACGGCTTCCAAGAAGACACAGTTCCGCGTCAGCGAAATCTTCCTCTACGCTCCCGACCCCGAGACACGGGTAGAGGCGCTGAAGGCCGCCGATTCCATCATCGCGCAGCTGAAACAGGGCGCCGACTTCCGGGTCGCCGCGCAGCGCATCTCCTCGGCTCCGACGGCGGCAACCGGCGGTGACATGGGATGGGTGACGACGGATGACTTGTCCGACGCGCTGTCGGCCGCCGTGCTTGCCTCGCCCAGCGTGCCCGCCCTGCTGACCCCGGTGGAAGTGGAGAGCGGCGTTTACATCCTGCAGGTCAGCGCCAAGCGCGAGCCGAGCCAGCCGACAACGAAGGTCGACCTGAAGCGCCTCGTGACCACGGATGCGAAGGAAGAAACGCTGACGGAAGCCATGTCGCGCATAAAGACGTGCGCCGACGTCAATTCGGTCGCCAACTCCCGCAGCGCGCTGCGCGCGCAGGACCTGACCGATATCGATATCGTGGAACTTGGGCCGGAAGGCCGCAACCTCGTGCTCGCGACGGATATCGGCAAGGCGACGGAAGTATTCGCCGTCGGCGGCGGGCTCGCAGTCATGTACGTCTGCCGCCGGGAAGATGGCGCCGAAGCCCTGCCTTCGAAAGAGGACCTCAAGAACTCGATAAAGGCGCGCGAGCTGAACATGATTTCGGAGCGCGAACTGCGCAACTCCCGCCGGGATGCGACGATCATCTACCGCTAGAGGGCGCGAAATCGCGGGCGTGACCCAGACCTCTCACCTTCCCCTGGCCCTGACAATGGGCGAGCCTGCCGGGTGCGGCCCTGCGATCACGGCAGCGGCATGGACGGCGCTGCGCGGTGAGGCGGACCTCGCCTTCTATCTGATTGGGGCCCCGGAGCTGATTTCGGGCATGCCGGTGCAGGTGATTCAGTCGCCCGGCGAAGCACTCAAGGTTTTTGCCAATGCGCTACCGGTCATGGCGCTGGGCGGCGTACCGGCGGTCGAGCCAGGTCGGCCGGATGCGGACGCAGCGCCGGCGATCATCCGGGCCATCGAAATGGCTGTGGCGGACGCACTCGCGGGGCACGCCTCGGGGGTCGTGACCAATCCCATCAACAAGGCGCTGCTGTATAACCGGGGTTTCAGGTTTCCGGGGCATACGGAGTTTGTGGCGCACCTTTGCGAGGCGGCCGGGCATGCGGCGAGCCCTGTGATGATGCTGACGGGCGGCGGGCTTCGGGTGGCGCTGGCGACCATCCACATGCCCCTGGCGGAGGTTTCCGGCGTGCTGGGCGATGGCCGGCTGGAGCGGACCGCGCGGGTTGTGCATGCGGCGCTGGTGCGGGATTTCGGCATCGCCGCGCCGCGCATCGCCTTCTCCGGGCTGAACCCACATGCCGGCGAAGGCGGCGCAATCGGCCGCGAGGAACTCGACATCATCAATCCGGCAGCGGACCGTCTGCGCACGGAGGGTATTGCCATCTCGGATGCGCGGCCCGGCGATACGGTGTTTGCCGAGGCGCTGTCCGGTGCATACGACGCCGTGATTGCGATGACGCATGACCAGGGCCTGATCCCCGTAAAGACGCTGGATCTGTGGGGCGGCGTGAATTCGACACTCGGCCTGCCGATCGTGCGAACCAGTCCGGACCATGGGACGGCGTATGATGCAGCTGCGAACGGTACGTGCCGCGCCGATAGCCTGATCGCCGCGATCCGCCTCGCCGCCACTTTTGCCCTCAACCGCCGGAAGGCCTCCGCGTGACCGAACCCCAACCCGCCTTCACCGATGCCCCCGCACGCAAGTCACTGGGCCAGCATTTCCTGTTCGACCCCTCGATCCTGAAACGCGCGGCCAATGCGGCGGGCTCGCCGAAGGGACGGACGGTCATCGAAGTGGGCCCCGGCCCCGGCGGACTGACGCGCGCGATCCTCAACGAGGAGCCAGCGAAGCTGATCGCGGTCGAGACCGACTCTCGCTTCTCGGATGCGCTGTTGAGCTGGCCGGAGGCGGCGAGTGGGCAACTGACGGTGTTGGCGAAAGATGCGCGCAAGGTGCGCTGGGAGAAAGCGCTGGAAGAAGCGGGCGCCAGCGGCGGGCCGGCGATGATCATTGCGAACCTTCCGTACAATGTCGGAACGCCGCTACTCGTTGATTGGCTGAAGGCCGGAGACTGGCGCGGCGAGATGGCGCTGATGTTCCAGAAGGAAGTAGCCGAGCGGATCTGCGCCAAGCCAGATACGGACGCCTACGGACGATTGGCGGTTCTGGCGCAGGCGGTGACGCGGCCCTACATTTCCTTCACCCTGCCGCCGGGCGCTTTCAGCCCGCCGCCGAAAGTGGGCAGCGCCGTGGCAGTGTTCGAACCGCTGCCGCCGGAGAAGCGCTTCGCGCACATTGAATTGATTGAGCAGGTTGCGGGCGCCGCGTTCGGCCAGCGCCGGAAGATGCTGCGCGCAGCGCTGAAGCCGTTTGCCAAGAAGCGCGGACTGAAAGCGGAACTGTGGCTTCAGGATTGCGGCATTGATCCAACGGCGCGTGCGGAAACCCTGACGCAGGCTGAGTTCAGGAAACTGGCGGAAAGCCTCGCCTAGTCTTCGCCGAGCAGGCTGCGGACGTGATCCTCAAGGTCGAGTTGACGCAGGCGCTTGAGGCGCTCAGTGAGCAGGATGCGTTTCAGGCGCTGGTAGGCGACGGTGAGGTCTTCGTTGACGATCACGTAGTCGTAGCGCCGCCAGTGCATGATCTCGCGTTTGGCGTCGATCATGCGCCGGGACACCATCTCTGACGAAGAACCGGGACGGTTGGCGAGGCGGGATTCCAGCGCGTTTATGCTGGGCGGAAGGATAAACACAGAGACGACATCGTTCGGCATCTGGTCATGCAGCGCATCGGCGCCCTGCCAATCCACATCGAACAGGACATCTTCGCCGGCATCGAGACGGGCGACAGTGTCGGCCTTCGGCGTGCCGTAGTATTTGTCGAACACGTGGGCCCATTCGAGGAACTCGCCGCGGCGGATCATCGCCTGGAATTCGGCCTCGGTCTTGAACCCGTAATCCTTGCCATCGATCTCGTTCGGGCGGCGCGCGCGTGTCGTGGCCGACACCGAGAGCTTCACGTCCGGGAACTCTTCGAGCAGCATCTTGGCCATCGTCGTCTTGCCGGCGCCTGACGGGCTGGACAGTACGAGCATCAGGCCGCGGCGGCGCCCGTGGTCCTTTGGATGTCCGCTATTCGACATTGGCCGATTGCTCCTTGAACTGGTCAATCAACCCTTTGAGGCTGAGTCCCACATTCGTCAAATCCGCGCTGACGGATTTCGAACAGAGCGTGTTGGCCTCCCGGTTGAGTTCCTGGGCGAGGAAATCGAGCTTGCGGCCGGCGGGGGAGCCGGCGGTGAGCAGGTCCCGGCCTGTGCGGATATGCGCGGCGAGACGGTCGAGCTCTTCGCGCACATCCGCGCGGGCGGCGGAAAGGGCGGCTTCGACGGCGAAGCGTTCGCCATCGACCCTGCCTTCACGGTCGAGCTCGTCGAGCTGTTTCTGGAGCTTCGCTTTGATCAGGCCGGGTTGGGTGGCGGCGAGTTGGGCCGCTTCGGCCGACAGGGCGCTGATCTCGTCCAGATGCGCCGACAACAGAGATTTCATCTCGGCGCCTTCAGCGAGGCGGCCCTCCGCCAGCTGACGGATCGCGTCGCGCGCACCGGCAGCGAGCACGGTCATGGCGGCTTCGTTAGCCGCAAAGTCGCGCAACGAGGCGCCGGTGGTTTCCACGACGCCCTTGATGGTCATCAGCGTCGCAACCGCTTCAGGTGTCGGCTCGGCGCCAAGCGCCTTGCGAGCGGCCTCTACGAGCGCGGAGAGCAAGGCCTGGTCGATCAAGATGCCGCCGGCGCCGGAGGCGAGATCAATCCGCAGGCCGACTTGCAGGGAGCCGCGATTGAAACGCTCGCTCGCCAGCGCCTTGATGTCGCGTTCGAGCGCTTCGAAGCCTGGCGGAACATTGACGCGGACGTCCAGCGAGCGGCCATTGACGCTCTTGGCTTCCCAGGCCCAGGCACCCCAGCTTTCATCCCCGGTGACCCGGGCAAAGCCGGTCATGCCTGACAGCACACCCATCAGTTCGCGCGCTCCCGCTCGATTTCCCGGCGCTCGCACTCGCGGTAAGCGGCGACCGCGCGGTTATGCTCGTAATTGGTCTTGCTGAAAACGTGGTCGCCTGTGATCACGCCGTCCTTGCACTCGGCGACGAAGAAAACATAATCCGTTGCCGGAGGGTTCAGTACGGCTGCAATGGCGTCGCGGCCGGGATTGGCGATCGCTGTAATCGGCAGGCCGTCCACCTGGTAAGTGTTCCACTCGGTGTGGCGGTCGATCTCGGAGCGCAGCAGGGTGCGGCGCTCGCCCTGGCTGTTATAGAGCGGTTCCCCTTTGGAAATTCCATAAACAATTGTGGGATCGCTTTGCAGGCGCATGCCGTTGCGCAGGCGGCCCACGAAGAGGCCGGCGACGAGGTTGCGGTCTTCGGGTTTTCCGGATTCCTTCTCGACGACAGAGGCGAGGATGATGGCTTCCTCGGGCGTGTCGAAGGGGAGGTTTTCCTGGCGCGTTGGCCAGAGTTCCTCGATGACCTGCTTCTGGGCCGCCATGATCTTTTCGACCAGATCAACACGGGTCATGCCCTTGTGGAACATGTAGGTGTCCGGGAGCAGCGCGCCTTCGGGTGGCAGCGGATCCGGCATCGGACCGGAGAGATGTTCGTTCGCTTCGATCTCGCGCAGCATCTGCTGGGTGGTGAGCCCTTCCTTCAGCAGGATGCTATAGAGGATAGCGCGGCCTTCGATCAGTATGCTGAGCACCTCGTTGAGGCTGGCTTGCGGCTCAACGATGTATTCGCCGGACTTGATATCGAGTTCGGTGCCTTCGATGCGCGACTTCAGCTGCATCAGGCGAGCGTCGCGGATGACGCCGTCCCGTTCGAGGCGTGCGGCAACGCCCGACAGGGTTTCACCCGGATCGACTTCAATGATGGTTTCGCGTGCCAGGGGGCCGGGGCGCGCGATTTCCTTGTTGTACCAGAACCAGCCGGCGGCGGCGCCAGCTGCAGCCAGCAAGGCCAGCATGAACGTCCAGACGAACAGCGCTTTCAGGAATCGCATGAGGGCCTCCTCTGCCGGACACTGCGGGTCCTTTTACCGTGCCCACCCCGGCCCGGAAATGCACTCACAGCAGACATATCAGCCTGACCGTGGGCCGGCCGGCCGTAATGTCAGGTGACTTCCCGGATAATGAGCGAGGCATTGGTGCCGCCAAACCCGAAGCTGTTCGACATCGCGGCACGCACGCGGCCCTTCTTGGCCGTATGCGGAATGAGGTCGATGACAGTCTCAAAGCTCGGATTGTCGAGGTTCAGCGTCGGCGGCATGACCTGATCGCGGATCGCCAACGCGCAGAAGGCCGCTTCGATGGCGCCCGCCGCGCCGAGCAGGTGGCCGACGGCGGATTTGGTGGACGACATCGACAGGTTCTTGGCGTGGTCGCCGAAAGTGCGTTCAACGGCGCCGGCTTCGCCTTCGTCGCCTTTCGGCGTAGAGGTGCCGTGAGCGTTGACATAGTCAATCTCGGTCGGGTCGATGCCGGCATTCTTCAGCGCCATCTTCATGGCGCGGAAGCCGCCTTCGGAACCTTCGGCGGGCGCGGTGATGTGATAAGCGTCACCCGTCAGGCCGTAGCCGATGACTTCGGCATACATCTTGGCGCCGCGTTTCTTCGCGTGCTCGTATTCCTCGAGGATGAGGATCGCTGCGCCTTCGCCCATCACGAAACCATCGCGGTCCTTATCATAGGGGCGCGAGGCTTTTTCTGGCCTGTCGTTGAAGCCGGTGGACATGGCCTTGGCTGCGCAGAAGCCTGCAATGCCGAGACGGCCGATGACGGCCTCGGCGCCGCCGGCGACCATGATGTCTGCATCGCCGTATCTGATCAGCCGCGCCGAGTCGCCAATGGCGTGGGCGCCGGTGGCGCAGGCGGTGACAACCGAGTGGTTCGGACCCTTCAGGCCGTGGCGGATCGATACCTGGCCCGAGGCGAGGTTGATCAGCGAAGCCGGAATGAAGAACGGGCTGACTTTGCGAGGGCCCTGCTCGTGCAGGATGATCGACGTCTCGTAGATCGTCTCGAGGCCGCCGATGCCGGAGCCGATCAGGACGCCTGTGCGTTCCTGGTCTTCATCTGTTTCGGGTTTCCAATTGGCATCCTCAAGCGCTTCGTCGGCGGCCGCGATCGCATAGACAATGAACTCGTCGGTGCGCCGCTGCTCTTTCGCGGTCACGAACTTGTCCGGATCGAAGGCATGCGGATCGCCTGCCCCGCCGCCGCGCCCGGATGCGTAAGGCACCTGAAATGCGATCTTGCAGGGCAAATCCGACGCGTCGAATTTATCGATGGGACCCGCGCCGGACTTGCCGGCGATCAGGCGCTCCCATGTGGCTTCGCGCCCCATCGCAAGAGGGGACACGATACCAATACCAGTGATGACGACGCGGCGTTCGGACATCTAGGACAGATCGCCTTAAATGTGCGCCTTGATGTGGGTCACGGCGTCGCCGACCGAGCGGATCGACTCCTGCACGTCGTCGGGGATTTCGATGTTGAACTCTTCCTCGAAAGCCATGACCAGCTCGACGAGGTCCAGCGAGTCCGCACCGAGGTCATCGATGAAGCTCGCGCTCTCGACGACTTTGTCTGCTTCCACGTCGAGATTCTCGACGACAATTTTTTTCACGCGCTCAAGAACGTCGGACATGAATACCTCTCCGGATTATCACTGAGGACTGGTTGGTTTAAACTCGTGTGTTGCGCCTAGCACACACTTTACGACGGCGCCAAGCCCTTGTCTCAAAAGGGACTGCGCAGGGTCAGATCATCGCCATGCCGCCGTTTACGTGCAGGGTCTGGCCCGTAACGTAGGCGGCTTCGTTGGACGCAAGGTACACCGAGGCGGCCGCGATGTCTGCGCCCTGCCCCAGCCGGCCAGTGGGAATTTGCCCCAGAAGGGCCGCTTTCTGCGCTTCCGGGAGCCCGTCAGTCATGGGCGATTCGATGAAACCGGGGGCGATCGCATTGGCGGTAATTGCCCGGCTGGCGACCTCCTGGGCTAACGATTTCGTGAAGCCGATCATGCCGGCCTTGGAGGCGCAGTAATTCGTCTGGCCGGGGTTTCCGGTGACACCGACGATGGAGGTGATGGCGATGATGCGTCCGTGACGGCGCTTCATCATGCCCCGAACGGCGGTCTTGGCGAGGCGGAAATAGGAGCCGAGATTGACGTTGATGACGTCGTTCCAGTCCTCGTCCTTCATCTGGATGAGCAGCTTGTCCTTCGTGATGCCGGCATTCGCCACGAGGATATCGAGTGGGCCCAGGGCGGCTTCGGCCTGGCCGACGAGCGCATCGACGGCCGCGGGGTCCGACAGATTGCACGGCACGATCGCGGACTCGCCTCTCAGGGTCGCGGCGACCTCCTGCAGTACCGACTCGCGTGTGCCCGAGAGGGCGACCTTTGCCCCGGCTTCAGACAGGGCCTGAGCGATGGCGCGGCCAATGCCGCCCGAGGCGCCGGTGACGAGGGCCGTGCGGCCGGTGAGGTCGAACATGGGAAGCTCCCTGATGAGCAGATTGAACCCGAGGGGCTTACGGCAGGTCAGCGCATGCCGTCAAACCGTGCTGCAGCATGACTGAGGCGATCAGCTTTCGCCGCGCAGCGCCTTCGCGAAGGCTTCGAGGTCCTCGGGGTTGCCGAGGGTAAAGCCGGCCAGGGATTTCTCGATGCGGCGCTGCATGACAGTGAGCACTTTGCCATTGCCGGTCTCGGCGGTCATCGTCACGCCTTCGCGCACCATGAACTGGACGGACTCGGTCCAGCGCACGCGGCCGGTGACCTGCTTCACGAGGTTCTGGCGGATGGTTTCGGGATCCGTGACCGCGTTGGCGGAGACGTTGGCGACGAGGGGCGCGCCGGGGGCATGGATGGTGGTATTCGCCAGAGCCTCAGCCATCGCGTCAGCAGCGGGTTGCATGAGCGAGCAGTGGAAAGGCGCAGAGACGTTAAGCGCCATAGCTTTCTTGACACCATTGGCCTGCGACCAGGCGACGGCGGCGTCGATAGCGGCTTTGGAGCCCGAGATGACGAGTTGGCCGGGGGCGTTGTCGTTGGCGATCTCGCAGGCGGCGCCCGCGGCGCGCCCGGCCGCACAAGCGGCTTCAGCCTGGTCGACGTCCGCGCCGAGGAGGGCCGCCATCGCGCCCTCACCGGGCTTCACAGCGGACTGCATGGCGTTGCCGCGGATACGCAGGAGGCGAGCGGTGTCGGCGAGGCTAATTGAGCCTGCAGCCGCGAGGGCCGAATACTCGCCGAGAGAGTGACCGGCCACGAAGGCGGCGTCCTTCACGGTGATGCCGAACGTCGCCTCGAGCGCACGGTACGCGGCCACAGAATGCGCCATCAGGGCGGGCTGGGCGTTTGAGGTGAGGGTGAGTTCGGCGAGGTCGCCGCCCCACATCAGGCCGGAAAGGTCCTGGCCGAGGGCGGCGTTAACTTCCTCGAACACGGCCTTGGCGGCCGGAAAGGTCTCGGCGAGGGCCCGGCCCATGCCGATCTCCTGGCTGCCCTGACCCGGAAAGATGAATGCGAGTGTCATATGGTTACCGGGCCTCCCCCTGTTCTGGCGGTGCTAAAGCGCGCCCTCCCGGCATGCAAGCGCTTGAAATCTGTGGCCAGATGGGCTTTAGACCCCCCTTCGCAGCAAGGTGCGGTCCTCAAGTCCCCGGAATGAGCCGGAAAAAGAGGGGCCATCGCTGGTCCGGTACTCCCGCCCGCCAGCGCCGCATCTTCGAATTTTGGGAATGAAAACATGGCACTGTACGAACACGTCGTGATTACACGACCTGACATTTCGCCGGCGCAGGTGGACACGTTCATTGAAGAAATGAGCACCTTCCTCACCGAAAAAGGCGCAAAAGTCGGAAAGACCGAGTATTGGGGCCTTCGCAGCCTCGCCTATCCGATCAAGAAACAGCGCAAGGGCCACTACTCGCTTATCAATATCGATGGGCCGGCTGAAGCGATACACGAACTTGAACGCCGCCAACGCATCTCGGAAGACGTGATGCGTTACCTGACCGTCCGCGTCGAAACGCTGTCCGACGAGCCCTCACCGGTTCTGTCGCGCAAAGAGCGCCGTCCGCGCGACTAAGGGAGAGGAAGAGATCCGATGGCACAGAAAATCAACATCACGAACATTCCGGCACGCCGTCCGTTCGGACGCCGCCGCAAGGTGGACCCGTTCACAGGCGAGCACGCGCAGGACATCGATTACAAAGACGTCAAGATGCTGCAGCGCTACATCTCCGAAAAAGGGAAGATCGTGCCGAGCCGCATCACTGCCGTGAACCTGAAAAACCAGCGCAAGCTGGCCCAGGCGATCAAGCGCGCCCGCATGCTGGCGCTCATTCCGTTTGAAGTGAAGTAAGGAGAGACCCATGCAAGTTATTCTCCTTGAGCGCATCGAACGGCTCGGCAAGATCGGCGACGAAGTCCGCGTCAAGAACGGCTTCGCGCGCAACTTCCTGATCCCGCAAGGCAAGGCGCTGGTCGCCAATGACCGCAACCGCAAGCGCTTCGAACATGAGCGTGAAGCGATCGAGGCCCGCAACGCAGCGGCCCGCGACGCGGCCAAGAGCGACGCTGAAAAGCTGGAAGGCGCCGTCTTCGTCCTGATCCGTCAGGCCGGCGAAACCGGTCAGCTTTACGGGTCGGTCTCCGCCCGTGACGTGGCCGACGCTGCTGAAGCGTCCGGCCACCAGGTGCCCCGCAGCGGCGTGCGCCTCGACAAGCCGATCAAGTCGATCGGTCTGTTCGACGTCTCGATCCGCCTGCACGCCGAAGTCGCCGTGAAGGTTCAGGTCAACGTCGCACGTTCGCCGGAAGAAGCCGAACGCCAGGGGAAAGGCGAGAATATCGCCGAAGCCCTGCAAGCGGCGAACGCTGCGTTTGCTGCCGAACAGGCAGGCGAACTGGCCGAAGCGGCCGCAGAGCGCGGGCCGGCCGGCGACGACGACTAAGTCCTCGTCCCCGCCCCAACGAACAAAAGCCGCGGCCCGAAAGGACCGCGGCTTTTTTCTTGTGATTCGTTTCGGGAAAACGCGGATTCGGTCCGCGCCAATCTCGCGTCGTTGGGGTAAACCAGCCGTATGAACCAGCAAACGAGCAGTCACACCCCAGTCGTCTCACCGCACAACCTCGCCGCCGAAGCCGCCGTGCTGGGCGCGGTGCTGTTTGACAACAACGTATACCAGTACATTGCCGACATCCTGCGGCCGGGCGATTTCTATGCGCCTGCGCACCAGCTGCTCTACGAAGTCTCATCGACCATGATCCAGACCGGCCGGGTGGCCGATGGCGTGACGCTACGCGAGCATTTCGAGCAGAAGGAAAAGCTGACCGAGATCGGCGGCGGCAAGTATCTCGTGGACCTGCTGGACGCGGCCGCCTTCGGGCCAGAGGTGAAGGATTATGCGCGCATCATCCGGGACCTGGCGATCCGTCGCGAGCTGATCCGGGTTGGCGCAGGGATCCAGTCGCAATCGCTGACGCCGGAGGACGAAGACACCGGCTCGAGCCTCATCAACAAGGCGGAGCGCGCGCTGTTCGAACTGGCAGAGCGCGGTAGTTCGGAGCGCGGCTTTTCCAGCTTCGCCGAAGCGATGGCGGAATCATTGCTGACCGCCGAAGCTGCCTTCAAGCGCGGCGGCAAGATCGCCGGCATCCCGACCGCGCTGCGCGATCTCGACGAGCAGCTGGGCGGTTTCCACCGATCAGACCTTCTCATTCTCGCGGGCCGTCCGTCGATGGGGAAGACCTCGCTCGCGACCAACATCGCGTACAATGCTGCGGCGGCTTACCGCTACGAGACGCAGGAAGACGGATCACGCAAGACAATCGATGGCGGAATTGTCGCCTTCTTCTCACTGGAGATGTCGAGCGAGCAGCTCGCGACACGTATCCTCGCGGAGCGGACGGGTATCAACTCGCACGACATCCGGCAGGGCAAGCTGTCAAAGGCAGACTTCGAACGCCTGTCTGAAGCGACCGCAGAGTTGCAGAACCTGCCCCTTTACATCGATGATACCGGCGCGATTTCCATCAGTGAACTGACAGCGCGCGCACGGCGCCTGCGCCGCTCCACCGGGCTTGACCTGATCGTGATCGACTACCTGCAGCTGATCACGACCTCTTCGAACTCCAATGCCAACCGGGTGCAGGAAGTGACGCAGATCACCACGGCGCTGAAGGCGCTGGCGAAGGACCTGAACGTGCCGGTTCTGGCGCTGTCGCAGCTCTCGCGGGCGGTGGAACAGCGTGACGACAAGCGGCCACAGCTGTCGGACCTGCGGGAATCGGGATCGATCGAGCAGGACGCCGATATCGTGATGTTCGTGTTCCGTGAGGAGTATTACCTGGCGCGAACCGAGCCGCCGGCAGACCCGAACGATCCGTCCTCGAACGAAAAATGGAAAGCCTGGCGCACCCGCATGGACCAGGTATTCGGCACGGCCGAGGTGATCGTCTCGAAACAGCGCCACGGACCGATCGGCACGGTGAAGCTCGCCTTCGATTCGCGCCTGACGCGGTTCGGAAACCTCGAGTTCGACGCCTCCAGAGGGCTCGACCGGTTCGAATAGGCCGCGCAGATGCAGCTGGTTTTCGTCTATGAGCCGCTGGCGGCGGGCAAGTACGCGGTCTCCAAGCTTCGATCCGAGTTTACCGGACTGCCCCAGTCATAGTCCTCGGGCTTCGCGCGGCGCCAGGCTGGCGATCCATAAGTGGCCGGAAGCCCCACTTCGCCCATCGATCCGGGCCAGCGCGAGACACCTCCCATCAGGAAGGTGACAAGCCCGATGACGCCCATCATGAGGCCGACGACGGTGGACCAGAATTTGGGTCTGTCGGACATTGCCGCTTCCCCAAGCCCCGGAAGCTTGGTTGTCCCTCGTGGCGGGGCACGGTCAAGATCAGCCCAGCGCGGCGTGCAGGAGTTCGAGCGCTTCGAGCGCAAACAGGCGCATGTTTTCGGGGCGGTCCGTGAGCCCGGTCTCCAGCGTGCGAGAGACTTCGAGCTTGCCGGGGCCGGCGAGCGCCACGCAGGTGTGGCCCGCCGCGTCGCCATAGCCATTGCCGGCTGGGCCGGAGGCGCCGGTTTCGCAGAGGCCCCAATGGGCGTCGAGCTTGCCGGCGATCGTGCGCGCGAGGAGGCGGGCATAGGGCTCGGTGGACGAGCGCATGTCGCCGAGGTCGGCCTTTCCGAGACCCAGGAGGCCGCGGAAGGCCTGCGGTGTGTAGATGACCCCGCCGCCCCGGTACCAGGCCGAGGCGCCGGGAGCAGCGAGAATGGCGGCTGAGATCAATCCGCCCGAGGAGGATTCAGAGATGGCGACCGTTTCGCCGCGCGCTTTCAGGCGCGCGCCGATATCGGCTGCCAGGGGCAGAAGCGACTCCATGCCTCAGTCCTTATCGCCGATCCATTCGAACTCGCGCTCTTCCCACCAGGGGAAGAATTTCGGCATGCCGTCGGAAACCCTGACCGGATAGGTCGGCGTGCGCTTCTCGAGGAAGCTCATCACGCCCTCTTTTGCATCCGGCGTCTTGCCGCGTGAGTAGATGGCGGCAGAGTCCACGATGTGGGCGTCCATCGGGTGCGACGCGCCGAGCATGCGCCACATCATCTGGCGGGTGAGCGCGTTAGAGACCGGGGCAGTATTGTCGGCGATTTCCTTCGCCAGAGCGCGGGCAACAGCCAGAAGCTCCGCCTGCGGAACAACGCGGGAAACGAGGCCGCCGCTGAGCGCTTCGGAGGCCGGGAAGACGCGGCCGGTATAGCACCATTCCAGCGCCTGCTGGATGCCGACGAGGCGCGGCAGGAACCAGCTGGAAGCCGCTTCCGGGTTGATGCCGCGCTTGTTGAAAACGAAGCCGAAGCGGGCGTTGTCAGAGGCGATGCGGATGTCCATCGGCAGCTGCATGGTGACGCCGATGCCAACGGCGGCGCCGTTGATGGCGCCGATGACGGGCTTCAGGCTTTCGAAGATGCGCAGGGTGACGCGGCCGCCGCCATCGCGCTGAATGTCTACCGTTTCGGTGCGACCTTTTTCGCCGGTCGAGGCCCGGGCGTCATAGTCAAACGTCTTGGCGCCGGCGGAGAGGTCTGCGCCCGCGCAGAAGGCTTTCTCGCCGCTGCCGGTGACGATGACGGCGCGAACCGCGTCGTCCTTGTCGGTGATGTCGAAGGCTTCGATTATTTCGAGCATCATCGTGCCGGTGAAGGCGTTCATCTTGTCGGGACGGTTGAGGGTGAGCGTGGCGATGCCGTCCTCGACGTCGAGAATGATTTCCTTGAACTCTTTCGGGCGGGCCATGCGCGTATCCTCCGGCTGATGGGCGTTGGGTGCGACAAGAGGCCCCTTCCCTTGCGTCCGTCAAGCGTTGCCCCGAGGGGTGACGAGGGCGTCATTTTTGAGTAGCGCTGAAGGTATGGAACCTGTGCCCCTGCCCGAAGTCACCACACTCGCCGCTCCGTTTTTCGTGTTGTCGGTCGCGCTCGAATGGTGGGCGGTGAAGACCGGCCGCGCGTCGGGGCGCTACGAGACGAAGGACGCGTTCGCCTCGATGGCGATGGGGATCGGCAACCTCGTCGTGAATACGCTGACGGCGGCGATCTTCGTCTGGATGATGGCGCTGCTCTGGCCGTACCGGATCGCGACGCTGCCGTTTACCGTGTGGACGTTCATCGCCGCCTTCGTGCTGTATGATTTCGTTTACTATTGGAAGCACCGGTTTGCGCACAGGATGCGCTGGTTCTGGATGGAGCATGTGACGCACCATTCCTCCGAGCATTACAACCTGACGACCGCTCTCCGGCAGCCTTGGTTCGGGCCGTTCACGGGGCTGATCCTGCTCGGCCTGCCGATGGTCTGGATCGGGTTTCACCCTTACGTAATCGCGTTCGTCGGGGGGCTTAATCTCCTTTACCAGTTTTGGATTCATACTGAGGCGGTGGGGCGGATGCCGGGGTGGTTCGAGGCGGTGTTCAATACGCCTAGCCATCACCGGGTGCATCATGCGACGAACGCGCGTTATCTCGACGCGAACTATGCTGGCGTCTTCATCATCTGGGACAAGATGTTCTCCAGCTTTGTGCCTGAACTGGAACGCGAAAAACCTGTTTACGGGATCGTCAAGCCGGTGGGGACGTACAACCCGTTCTGGATCGCGTTCCATGAGCTGGGGGGGATGCTGCGCGATTGTGCGCGCGACGGGTTGCGGCCTTGGCGGTGGCTCGGACGGGCGGTGAACCCTCCCGGATGGAGTCCAGATGGTGTCCACAACCGGTCTGCAGACTTGAAGCGCGCTTATGTTGCGGCTCATCCCGATCAGGCTGGGCAACCAGGACTTCCGAAATGACGACGACGACAGATCTCGCACAGCGCTAATACGCTATCTTCAACGCCAAGGACTGGGCCAGGATGGCGGCGTGCGGGCCGGCGCTGGTGGCCGACCTGCCGGCTGGCGGGACAGGTTACCTGGAGGCAGCGAAGGGCTACCGGTACACGATCGCGGCCGGAGAGGTGACCCGTAAGGATGACCCGTTCACCGGCGCACGGCCGGGACGACGGGTGCGGTCCACACAATTTGAAGCGGGCCGGAAGCTCGCGGCCGAACAGGCCGCGGCGCCTCCCGCTGCGTAAATCGTGGACAGGCGGCGGCAGGCCGTTAGAGATACCGGCCGACATGAAACTCTAGACCGGGGCCGGTTTGCCTATGCAACACATTTCCATGGGATTCGCTGCGATCCTCGCGCTCACGCTGGCCGCCTGCACGCCGGATGCGCCGCCGCCCGTCACCGAGTTGCCGCCGCCGGATCCCGTCATGATCGAGTTGCACCTGCTCTCTCTTGCATCGGACGACCTCGAAGGGCGTGAAGCCGGAACGCCGGGCTATGATCTTGCGGCGGACTATGTGGCCAGGCAATTCAAGTTGATGGGCCTCGCCCCAGCCGACACGGACGGCTCATACTTCCAGCCGATCTCGTTTGTCCGCTCCGTTCGCGGGACGGACGGGCGAAAATTTGAAGCGAAGGACGCGAGCGGCAAATTGCTGCCTTTCACCGAGAATGTGAACGTCGCCATCAACGGATCACTGCGCGGAGCGCAGACGGCTGCAGAGGGCCAAGCGGTGTTCGTGGGCTTCGGCATCGTCGCCCCGGACCTTGGCCGCGATGACTATGCCGGCCTCGACCTCAACGGCAAGGTGGCCGTAATGCTGAGCGGCACGCCGAAGGGGCTGCAGACTGAGGAGCGCGCCTTCTATGGTACACGCAAGGCGAAGAACGCGTCGGACCGCGGCGCCATAGGGATCGTCACGCTCGAGACGCCGACGAGCAGAAGCGTTTACCCGTTCCAGCGGCTGATCGCCGAAGGCCGCCTTGACGGGGCGAACCTCGCCTGGACGCAGGCGGACGGATCGCCCTATTCGATCGCCCCGAACATCGTCACGACAGCCACCGTATCCCTTGAAGGCGCAGCACCGCTGTTTACAGGCGCCCCGAAAAGTTGGGAGGAAATCGTTGCTGCCGCAGAGGCAGACGGCGGCGCGGTGGCCGGCTTTGACCTCCCGCTGACGATCTCGATGGCGCAGCGCTCCACGCTCGACTCCGTCAAATCTGCAAACGTGATCGGCATGATCGAAGGCACTGACCCCGAGCTCAAGGACGAGGTGATCGTGCTGAGCGCACACCTCGACCATATCGGCATTCTGAAGACCATCGAAGAGGATGTGATCAATAACGGCGCGCTCGACAATGCCAGCGGTGTCGCAACGATGCTGGACGCAGCGCGGATGCTGAAGAACGGGCCGCCTCTGCGGCGCACGGTACTGTTTGCCGCCGTCACCGCTGAGGAAAAGGGCCTGCTGGGCGCGCAATACTTCGTGAACAATCCGACCGTTCCGGCAGGCTCCATAGTCGCCAACGTCAATCTGGACATGCCGATCCTGACCTATGACTTCACGGATGTGATCGTGTTTGGAGCCACGCGCTCGACGATAGCCGTGGCCGTCGAAGCAGCCGCCAGGGAAATGGGAGTCGCACTCAGCCCTGACCCGGTGCCGGATCAGGGGCTTTTTACGCGGTCAGACCATTTCCGGTTCGTCGAGGCCGGCATTCCGTCCGTATACCTCAACCCCGGCTTCCAGAACGGCGGGGACAAGGCGTTTGCCGATCACATGGCGAAAAACTATCATCGGCCCTCGGACGATATGGCGAACAACCTGGACTTTGAGGCAGGCGCCAGGTTTTCTGAGCTGAATGCGCGCGTCGCGCTGGCGCTGGCCAACCAGGACGTGCGCCCGCTCTGGAAGAAGGATGACTTCTTCGCGCGCCAGTTCAACGGCCCGATGGAACCCTGATACAACTCACAAGGAAAGCCACGGAGGATACCTCATGCATCCCTTTCATCATGCCAGAACCCACCCAGACAAGGCAGCGATCATCATGTCCGGAACGGGCGAGACGATCACGTTCAAGCAACTCGACGAACGCTCAAACCGGATTGCGCATGCGCTGCGTGCGGCGGGCTGCGCGCCCGGCGACACGATCGCCATCTTCGCCGAGAACTCGCCGCGATACTTCGAAATCTGCTGGGCAGCGCAACGCGCAGGGCTCTACTACGTGGCCGTCTCCTCGCGCCTGACGACACCGGAAGTGACTTACATCATCGAGGATTCCGGCGCGAAGCTGCTGATCGCCAGCGCCTCCAAGGGCAGCACCGCGAAGGAAGTGAAAGCGACGACGGGCCTGAAGGATAACTGGTCGATCGATGGGGCGATTGACGGCTTCGCCGAGATGGAGCGTCATGTCGCCAGTTTCCCGGCGACCCCGATTGCCGACGAGATGGCAGGTACAGACATGCTCTATTCGTCCGGCACGACGGGGCGGCCAAAGGGCATCCGGCCGCCGCTGGAACGCGGCCTGCCGATAGACGGCGATAATGCGCTGATCCAGATCGCGCGTGGGATGTCCGGCGCGAACGCCGAGTCCATCTACCTGTCGCCGGCGCCGCTCTACCATGCCGCGCCGCTGCGCTGGTGCATGACGTTCACGCGCATCGGCGCGACGCTGGTGATCATGGAGAAGTTCGAACCGGAGGACTACCTGCGGCTGGTCGAGACCTACAAGGTCACGCATTCGCAGCTGGTGCCGACGATGTTCGTCAAGATGCTGAAGCTGCCGGAAGATGTGCGCAAGCAATACGACGTGTCGAGCATCAAGTTCGCGATCCACGCTGCGGCGCCCTGCCCCGTCCCGGTGAAGGAACAGATGATTGCCTGGTGGGGACCGGTGATCGACGAGTATTATGCCGGCTCCGAAGGCAATGGCATGACCTGGGTGAAGAGCCCCGACTGGCTGACGCACAAGGGCACGGTCGGGCGGCCGGTTCTGGGCGAGCTGCACATCTGTAACGAGGACGGCGACGAGGTAGCGGTCGGCGAGGAAGGCCAAGTCTATTTCGGCGGCACAACACCGCCGAACTATCACAATGCGCCGGAGAAGAACAAAGCTGCGCTGAACCCGAAGCATCCCGACTGGTCGTCGCTCGGCGATGTCGGCAAGATGGATGCAGACGGCTTCCTGTACCTGACCGACCGCAAGGCGTTCATGATTATCTCCGGCGGGGTCAACATCTATCCGCAGGAGTGCGAGAACATCCTGATCACGCACCCAAAGGTCGCCGACTGCGCCGTGATCGGCGTGCCGGACGAGGATTTCGGTGAGGCCGTGAAGGCGGTGGTCCAGCCGATGCCAGGGATTGCGCCATCGGAGGAACTGGCGGCCGAGCTGATGGCGCACTGCCTGGCGAACCTGTCGAAGATCAAATGCCCGAAGAGCATCGACTTTGATCCGGAACTGCCACGCCATCCGACCGGCAAGCTCTACAAGCGTCTGATCCGGGACCGCTACTGGGGCAACAAGGACAGCCGGATTGTCTGAACCCGCGAGGGACCTGATCGGCAATCAGCGCGATCTTTTCGACATTCCTGCGGGCGTGACCTTTCTCAACGTCGCGACGATGGGGCCGTTGCCAATCGCCGCCTGCGAAGCAGGGCAACGGGGCCTCGCGCGCAAACTGCATCCGTGGACTATTCCGGACGCGGACTTTTTTGCCGACACGCAACGATTGCGTCCGCTGCTGGCCAAACTGATCGGTGCCGATGAAGCCGGCATCGCGTTCGTGCCGTCAGTGAGCTACGGCCTCGCGACGGCGGCGCGTAACCTGGCGCTTGAGAAAGGCCAGAAGATCCTTCTGCTCGCGGACCAGTTTCCGTCGAACGTCTACACCTGGCGTGAACATGCGCGGGCGACCGGCGCGGTGATCGAGACCGTGGCAGCTGCGGGCAATGTGAGCCTGTCGGATGCACTGCTGGATGCGATCACCCCGGATACGGGTCTCGTCGCCTGCGCGCAGGTCCGCTGGACAGACGGGGCGCGGATCGACCTGGCGGCCGTGGGCGCACGGTGCCGCGAGGTAGGCGCGGCGCTGGTGCTGGACCTGACGCAGAGCTGCGGCGCGATGGTGTTCGATGTGGATGAGGTGAAACCGGATTTTGTCGTGACGGCTGGCTATAAATGGCTGCTCGGGCCGTATGCGACCGGCTTCCTCTATGCAGCGCCGCACCGGCGCGGCGGCACGCCGCTGGAGCAGAACTGGATCACACGCGAGGGCGCAACTGATTTTTCGCGCCTGATCGACTATACTGATGCCTATGCTCCGGGCGCGGAGCGTTATGACATGGGCGCGCGGTCGAACTTCGCGCTATTGCCGGCGCTGCAGGCCTCGGTGCAACAGATCCTGGACTGGGGCGTCGCGAACATCGAGGCGACGCTGGGGCACCAGAACCGCGCACTTGCCGAGGCACTGGAAGAACGCGGGCTGACGACCGGGCCGGAAAGCGGGCGCGGGCCGCACTATCTCGGCGCGCTGTTGCCGCAGACGGCGCCGGATGATCTGACCGCGCGGCTTCGGTCCGAGAACATCTACGTGTCGAAACGCGCAAGCCGCCTGAGGATCACTCCGCACCTGTTCACGACCCAAAGCGATATCGCGCGCTTCCTCGGCGCGCTGGACCGGCACCTCGCCTGAAGTGTCAGAACAGCCAGCTTTGAGGGTTCTCAGCAGGCCGGTTTGCAGCGAGGGCCTGCAGGCCCCTCACGTTGCGCAGCATGTACCAGATGATGGAGGCCATGATCAGCAGGACGCCGAACAGGAAATAGGTCAGGACGAGGCCGATCAGCACGTAGACCATGCTGCGCCAGAAGATGCTGATCTGGTTGGCGGCGTGGCTGCGCGTGAGGTGATCGCCTGTGTTGCGGGCGCGCCAGGCCAGGGCGGCGGCGATGACGTTCAGCCCCGGCACGAGCAGGCCAAGCAGGAAGGCCCAATAGACCAGGCGTACCTGACCCGGCGTGCCCGGCGTCAACGACAGGTGGGTGACAGAATGAGGTTTCAGAACGTCATCTTGGCTCATGCCATACCCTTGCGAGGCGCGCGGGGAGCCGTCAACTGGGGCCTTGCCCCATCGTAAACCTTGCGGAACGACAGTCGCCGCGCCACAAGAATGCAAAAGCTGCAACAAGGAGGATCCCATGGCCAACCCACGTAAAATTTCCTTTGCCGACCTCGAATCGCTTGCCGGCCAGGAAGTCGGCGTGTCCGACTGGCACACGATCGATCAAGACCGCGTGAACAAGTTCGCAGAAGCCACCGGCGACCATCAGTGGATCCACGTGGACGTCGCGCGCGCCACCAAGGAAATCGGCGGCCCCATCGCCCACGGCTTCCTGACGCTGTCGCTCCTGCCGATGCTGGGCGCCGAAGTTCTGCGGGTCGAGGGCACGACCCGAGGCATCAACTATGGCTCGGACAAGGTCCGCTTCACCAACATGGTGCCCGTCGGCTCAAAGGTTCGCCTGCGTCAGAAATGCCTTTCGGTTGAATCCAAGGCAGGCGGCAAGACGATGAAGATGGAAGCCACCGTCGAAATCGAGGGCAAGGACCGACCGGCGCTGGTCGCTGAGTCGATTACCGTTCTCTACGGCTGATCGGCACCCTATATCGGGGACGAAACAAGACTGGAGCGTCCCCGATGAAAACGACGAAAATTGAACGCACTGACGCCGAATGGCGCGCCCTGCTTGATCCCGAAGCTTACCGCGTCGGGGTCAAGGACGGCACGGAGCGCGCTTTCACGCCCGGCAACTTCCAGGACGAGAAGCGCGCCGGCATTTATCACTGCAAGGGCTGCGGCATGGCGCTCTGGTCCTCCGAGCACAAGTTCGATTCCGGGACCGGCTGGCCGAGCTACTGGCAACCGATTGACCCCTCAGCGATTGGCACATCGACCGACTTCAAGATGATCTACCCGCGCACGGAATGCCACTGCGCCACGTGCGGCCTGCACCAGGGACATGTGTTCCGGGACGGCCCGCCGCCGACAGGCGAGCGCTGGTGCATCAACGGCGCCGTGCTGGATTTCCGCGCCCGGGATTAAACGCTGGACAGCCGCTGTCGACGTGATCCAGTGTCGCGTTTATCGATAAGCGGAGCTTCGAATGCGACTCGTTGTGAGACTCGCCGGCCTGATGGCCGCGACGACCCTTTTTTCCGGATGCACGATGACCAAAGACACTGTGAAACCCGCCGCCGAGGCGGCTGCCACCGCCCGGCCCGCGCCGCCCGTCGCAGCCCGGATCGACAAGGAGATCACGCAGCTCGGACGCACGCGCGTTGATCCCTACAGCTGGCTGAAGGACGACAACTGGCAGGACGTGATGCGGGAGCCATCGCTGCTGAAGGCCGACATCCGCAGCTATCTGGAAACCGAGAATGCCTATACCAAGGCGCGCCTTGAAGACCCGACCGCGGCGCTACGCGAGGAACTGTTCAACGAGATGCGCGGGCGCATCAAGGAAGACGACAGTTCGGTTCCGTCCATTCATGGCGGCTGGGCCTACTACACGCGGTTCCGCGAGGGCGGCGAGTATGCGGTCTATGCCCGCAAGCCAGCCGCCGATGCGTTCAGCGGCGCAGGCGAAGAAACGATCCTGCTCGACGGCGACGCGATGGGCAAGGATCAGGAATACTTCGCCTTTGGCGACATCGAAGCCTCTCCGGATCACAAGACGCTCGCTTACGGTGTCGATACCAAGGGCAGCGAATATTATCAGATCCGTGTGAAAGATATTGCGACCGGCGCCGATACCGGCGTGCTGATCGAGAACGCTTACGGGCCGTTTGAGTGGAGTTCAACCGGCAAGGCGATCTTCTGGGTGAAGCGCGACGAGAATGGCCGGCCGAGCGCGGTCTACCAGCGCGAACTCGCAAGCGGCGAGGATACGCTGGTCTATGAAGAGAAGGACCCCGGCTTCTTTGTAGGCCTCGATACGAGCGAAAGCGAAGAGGTGATCTTCATCGCCTCGGGCGGGCATACGACGTCGGAAGCGTATTGGTTCCCGGCGGATGAAGTGAACCCCAAGCTGCGCCTGATTGCAGAGCGTCAGACCGACAACGAGTATTCGGTCACGCACTGGGATGGCGCGTTCTACATCTCCACGAACCTCGATGGCGCTGTCGATTTCAAACTCGTCCGTGCACCAATGACCTCAACCTCCCGGAAGGACTGGGAAGAGGTTATCCCGCACCGCCCGGGCACGTTGCTGCTCGGCATACACGCACAGAAGGATTACCTGGCGATCATGGAGCGCGAGGGCGGCCTTCCCAGAATCGTGATTCACAAGCACGGGATGAAGGACAGCCACACGATCAGCTTTGACGAAGCGGCCTTCGATCTCGGCCTCGATGCAGGCTATGAGTATGACGTACCGGTGCTGCGGTTCGACTATGCCTCGCCGTCGACGCCGGACCAGGTGATCGACTACAATCTGGACACGCGCGAGCGCACCTTGCGCAAGACACGTGAAGTGCCATCGGGCCACAATCCGGCGGATTATGTGGTGGAGCGGATCATGGCGCCGTCCTGGGACGGCGCGCAAGTGCCGGTGACGCTGCTGCGGCACAAGAACACGCCGGTCGATGGCACAGCGCCCGTATTGCTCTATGGCTATGGGTCGTACGGGATAACGATCGCATCGGACTTCCGGACCGGCCGGCTCAGTCTTGTTGATCGCGGCTTCATATATGCCATCGTCAATCCGCGCGGCGAGATGGCCAAGGGGTACCAATGGTATCTCGATGGCAAGCTCGACAAGAAGACGAACACGTTCAAGGACTTCGTTGCGGCCGGAAATCATCTCGTTGGGAAGGGCTACACGAAACGAGGACAGTTGATTGCCGAAGGCGGCTCGGCTGGCGGGTTGCTGATGGGCGCCATCGCGAACATGGACCCCGGTCTGTTCGGCGGCATCATCGCTTCGGTGCCGTTCGTGGATGTGCTCAACACGATGTCGGACGAGAGCCTGCCGCTGACGCCGCCGGAATGGCCGGAATGGGGCAATCCGCTCACGGATGAAAAAGCATACGACTCGATCCTGGCCTATAGCCCCTATGATAACGTGACCAAGCTCGACTATCCGCCGATGCTCATCACGGGCGGCGTGACCGATCCGCGCGTCACCTATTGGGAGCCCGCGAAGTGGGCCGCCAGGCTGCGCCACGAAGCGCCGGAGGCTGGCCCCTACTATCTCCGGATTAACCTCGACTCGGGACACTTCGGTGCCTCGGGCCGGTTCGAAGGCCTCAAGGAAGTCGCGATCGAATATGCCTTCGCCCTCGCGGCGGCTGGCAAGATCGACAGCGTGGATCTGTCGGCGCCGGAGTAAGCGCGGTGATCTACGGGCTCGATTGCGAGTTCAATGGCTTCGGCGGGGAGCTTATAAGCCTGGCCCTTTCGGGCGGGGCGCGCGAGCTCTACCTTGTCCGCACCGAAGCGGAACTCAATGCGATGGTGGCGCACGAGTGGGTGGCCGAGCACGTCCTGCCCTTCCTGTCGCTGGCGGATGCGAGGCCGAAGGTCTTGCCGCTGGATCAGTTTGGGCGCGCCATCCAGGCCTTCCTTATGGCCGACAAGGCGCCGGTGATCATTGCCGACTGGCCGGAAGACCTGATGCACCTGATGCAATGCCTGATCATCGCCCCGGGACAGATGGTGAAGATCCCCGACCTGTCGCTGCGTCTGTTGCAGACATCGGCCTACCCCAGCGAGATTACCGACGCCGTGCAGCACAATGCGCTTTGGGATGCACGCGCCCTGCGGCATGGGCTGACAGGCTGAGAGTGGGCCGATTATCCCGGTTGCAGCCGCGGAGGCCTTTGCCTATACAGCGCGTTCGGTCGGAGCGTAGCGCAGCCCGGTAGCGCACCAGTCTGGGGGACTGGGGGTCGTGGGTTCGAATCCCGCCGCTCCGACCATTACCCCGAATTCAGTTCAGGCGATGCGGCGCGCTCGGACGGCGTCGATGCGCTGCTTGATGTCTGCGAGTTCCCGCAGGGCGTCTTCAAGCCGCGTCGTGCAATCCGGGGCGGCAAAGGCGCGGGCGACCGTTGCCTGGAGCTCGCGGGCGGGGCTGATCATGTCGCGAGGCCCGGCGCCGAGTGTTGCGGTTCCGCCAAGTACAGCTTCAACGCCCTGCTCAGCGAGAATGGTCTTGGCGCCTTTCAGCGTCATGCCGCGCTCGTGCACCAGGATGCGGATGGCGCGAAGGGCGTTCATGTCCTGCGGCCGGAACATACGTCGGCCATCATCCCTTTTGAGGGGGCGTATCTCTTTCGGAAAGCGGGTCTCCCAATAGCGAACGACGTGCGTTTCGAGCCCAAGGTCACCGGCCGCTTCACCGATCGACCGGAAGGCAGTCGGCGATTTCCGGGTTCCGGACCTCAGGACAGTCATGCAGCGTTCCGCATAAGGATCAATCCTTGCCGACCAGGGATTTCAACATCGGCGACGGGCGGAAGGTAACAACGCGGCGAGCCGCGATTGGCGCTTCTTCCCCAGTCTTCGGGTTGCGTCCCCCGCGGGCCGCCTTCGAGCGCACGACAAAGTTTCCGAAGCGGGCGAGCTTCACTTCCTCTTCATGCTCCAGCGCAGCGCCGATGAGCTCGAGTGTGCGGTCGAGAAGGTCCGCCGATTCCTGACGGGTGACGCCCACTTCGCGGACGATGGCTTCGGTGACTTCAGCCCGGGTAACGGTCGCGTTGCTCATGTGCCTATTCGCCTTTCGTGAAAGCCTAAGCCCGGTATCTTAACGAATTCCTAGCGCGGCCGTTAGCAGAATCTGGTGGCGGGGACCTCACAGGCGGAAGAGGCTGGCGCCCCATGAGAAGCCGCCGCCCATCGCTTCGGAGAGGATGAGGTCGCCGGCCTTGGCCCGGCCAGTGCGCACAGCATGGTCGAGGGCGAGCGGAATCGAGGCCGCGGAGGTGTTCGCATGCTGGTCCACGGTGATGACGACCTTGTCTTCCGGTATGTTCAGTTTCTTGGCCACGCCATCCAGAATCCGCTTGTTGGCCTGATGGGGAACGAACCAGTCGATGTCGGCCGAGGTGAGGCCCGTCTCATCGAGCACCGCTTCGATAGCAGCGGAGATGTTCGCGACGGCATGCTTGAAGACGCGGTTGCCCTCCATGCGGACATGGCCGATCGTGCCGGTGGAACTGACGCCGCCATCGACATAGAGCAGGTCGGATTTGGAGCCGTCGGTGCGGATATGGTGGGTGATGATGCCCTCATCGGGGGCAAACTCGCCTTCCCGGACCTCGATCACGACGGCGCCGCCGCCATCTCCGAACAGAACGCAGGTGCCCCGGTCTGACCAGTCGATGATGCGCGTGAAGGTCTCGGCGCCGATCACGAGGGCGCGGGTAAACAGGCCCTGCTTCAGCATCGAATCAGCTGTCGCGAGAGCGAACAGGAAGCCGGAGCAGACGGCCTGGACGTCAAACGCCGCGCCGCGCGTTATGCCGAGTTTGGCCTGCACGGCAGTCGCCGAAGCGGGGAAGGTCCTGTCTGGTGTGGTGGTGGCGAGGATGATCAGGTCGATGTCAGCCGGGGTGAGCCCTGCGGCTTCGAGCGCGCGGCTGGCCGCTGCGGTTGCGATATCGGAGGTCAGCTGACCATCGGCGGCGATGTGGCGCTGCCGGATCCCGGTGCGTTCCTGAATCCAGGCATCGGATGTCTCGACCATCTTGGCGAGGTCCACGTTGGTGAGCACGCGCTCCGGGAGATAGCTTCCCGTACCAAGGATGAAACTGCGGCGCGCCATTGGGACTGTCCTTTTCGATAACCGGAGCGACGCTATTCAGCCGCGACGCCGCCGGTTCCTATTCTTGCGAGGTTGGCGGCGATCTCGCCCTGGAAATCGCTGGCGGCCAGGTCGGCCGCCATCTCGCAGGCCCGGGCAAAGCCTCGGGCATCGGCGCTGCCATGGCTCTTGACCGAGATACCGCCGAGACCAAGCAGGACGCCGCCATTGACGTTGCTCGGGTCCATCAGTGATTTCAGCCGTTTGAGGCCGTTCATGGCAAGCACGGCGCCGGCTTTAGACATCAGGCTTTCGGTGAAGGCTTCCCGCATATGGCTGGCCAGCATGCGAGCGACGCCCTCGCCGGTCTTGAGCGCCACATTGCCCGTGAACCCGTCGGTTACGACGACATCCACGACGCCTGCAGAAATATCATCGCCTTCGACAAAGCCGCGATAGTCGATGTCGATAGCGGACGCTCGCAGCAATTCATGGGCCTCACGCACTTCCTCATGGCCCTTCATTTCTTCCGAGCCGATATTGAGAAGGCCGACCGAGGGGCGCGGCAGGCCGAGCGTTGCGCGGGCAAACGCCTCGCCCATGATCGCGAACGTCACCAGCTGCTCGGCGTCCGCCTCGACGTTTGCGCCGACATCCAGGACGGCCGTGCGCCCGCGCAGGGTCGGCCAGACGGCCGTCATGGCGGGACGATGGACACCGTCCATCTTGCGCAGGACGAGCATCGAGATCGCCATCAGTGCGCCGGTATTGCCGGCGGACACGCAGGCCCCTGCCCGGCCATCCTTGACGGCTTCGACGGCATTCCACATCGAACTGCCTTTGCCGCGCCGGAGCGCCTGGCTGGGCTTCATGTCACTCGTGATCTTGCCTTCGGCATGCACGATGGTAGCGCGGGACTGCAGATCCGCCCGGCCGGCCATCATCGGGCGCAGCAGGGTTTCGTTCCCGTGCAGGAGCACAGACATTGATGGCCGGGCGGCCAGGAATTCGGCCACGCCGTCGATGACGATGCGCGGCGCATCGTCTCCGCCCATCGCGTCTATCGAAAGCGTCTTTGAGGGCTGCATCCGGTCCTGTGCCTGCGTGGGTGCCCAGAGTCTAGGTTGGTTGGCGTGGTTTAAGCTCCGCCGCGAGGCAAGGCAACGTCTCAGATGCGACCGTGATCAGCCGTGCGGCGAGCTGCGGCGCCCGCGCCGGCCCAATCAAACCTGCCATGCAGGATTTCATCATCGGGTTGGCGCTCGAACCGGGCCAGCAGGCCGGCCAGGGCGGCGGCAAGCGCATCGATCCGATCCGGGGCAGCGGCACCGTTCCGGCGCAGGATTTCGGCCACGGATTGGGGTTTTGCCGCGGAGTCAGGCGCTGTAAGGGCCGCAAACAAGGCCTTCCCGAGCCCGGCATGACCCTGCGCGAGCGCGCGGACTTTCCGCGCAATCGAGGCATCGCCTACACCTTTTTCCCGGTAGGCCGCATCAAAACCGTCGAGAACAAGCGCGTCCAGACGCTCAATGAGGCCTGCCGCCTCGGGTCCGCCCAACTGGCTGAGCCGGACACAGGCCAGGCTCGTCAACAGCGTGACCATCCGGGCCCGGCCGTCGAATGTGTCGGGGACGCCGAATTCCCGGTAGTGAACCGGGTCCAGGGCGTGACGCAGGAGACCGCGATAGGCGTCGGACGCGGCCTTGCGGCGCGCCGCCCGGCGCTGGAACCAGTTGCCCGAAAATGCCGTCACGGATGCACTCCCATGCTTGCCAAGTCCCGTTACCTGCAGCTAGGTCGTGCGTCAAAGACCATCGGGAGTGCTTCCATGCGTAAACTTGCCATATTGGCGGCCAGTGTGTTCGCGCTTCCGTTGACGGGCTGCCTGTCCCCGTCGCTCGACTTTCACGGCTATATTCCGGACGAAGTCCAGCCTTATGAAATCAAGCCGGACGAAGACACCCGCTCATCTGTGATCGCGCAGCTCGGCTCGCCTTCGACCGAGGGCCTGTTCGACACGAATACATGGTTCTACGTGTCGGACGTTCAGGAGCGTTTTGCGTTCTATAAGCCGGAGGTTTCGGATCGCACCATCACGGCGATCAAGTTCGGCGAAGACGACAAGGTCGATGAAGTGCTGCGCTACACCGCCGAAGACGGCCAGGTGATCAGCTATGCTGCGCGGGAGACGGCAACGCGCGGGCGCGAGCTCGGCCTACTCGAGCAGATCTTCGGCACGGTGAGCAGCGTGCGCCTGCCGACGACGGATGAAGTCACGCCTGGCAACCCGACCGGCAGGCAGGGTCAGTAATCCTCTTTTGGATCGAGACAGAGAAAAACCCCGGACCGCGAGGTCCGGGGTTTTCCGTTTGATCCGTCTGCGGACTTAGTGTCCGGCGAGCACGGCAAGCATGAGCAGCGCCACGATGTTCGTGATCTTGATCATCGGGTTCACGGCCGGGCCGGCCGTGTCCTTGTAGGGGTCACCAACGGTATCGCCCGTGACGGCTGCCTTGTGGGCTTCCGAGCCCTTGCCGCCATGGTGGCCGTCTTCGATGTACTTCTTGGCGTTGTCCCATGCGCCGCCGCCCGAAGTCATCGAAATGGCCACAAAGAGGCCGGTCACGATGACGCCGAGAAGCATGGCACCGACCGAGGCCAAGGCCGCACCGGAGCCCGCGATCAGGTAGATCGCGATGAACAGGACAATCGGCGAAAGCACCGGCAGGAGCGATGGCACGACCATTTCCTTGATCGCCGCTTGCGTCAGGATATCCACGGCGCGGCCATAGTCCGGCTTCACTTCGCCCTTCATGATACCCGGCATTTCGCGGAACTGGCGGCGCACTTCCTCCACCACGGCCTGCGCGGCGCGGCCCACGGCCATCATCGACATACCGCCGAAGAGGAAGGGGAGAAGACCGCCAAACAGGAGACCGACCACAACGTAAGGGTTGGCAATCGAGAAATCGACCGTGACGCCGTAGAAGAACGACCCTTCAACGGCGCGGGCCGAGAAGTATTTCAGATCTTCCGCATACGCCGCAAACAGCACGAGGGCGCCGAGACCGGCAGAGCCGATGGCGTAGCCTTTCGTGACGGCCTTGGTGGTGTTGCCAACGGCATCGAGTGCGTCGGTCGTCTTGCGGACTTCCGATGGCAGTTCGGCCATTTCGGCAATGCCGCCGGCATTGTCCGTGACCGGACCGAAGGCATCGAGCGCCACGATCATGCCGGCAACGCCGAGCATGGTGGTGGTCGCAATGGCGATGCCGTAGAGACCGGCGAGGTTGTAGGTCAGCAGGATGCCGCCGATGATGATCAGCGCCGGCAGCGCGGTGGCTTCCAGCGAGACGGCGAGGCCCTGAATAACGTTCGTGCCGTGACCGGACTCTGACGCTTTCGCAATCGAACGGACCGGGCGGTACTTGGTTTCGGTGTAGTAGGCCGTGACCACAACGATCAGCAGGGTGACGAAAAGACCCGCCACGCCGCACGCAAAGAGCTTCCAGCCCGTGATGTCTGCGGCTTCCCCGGTGACCGGATTGATCAGGCCGAGCAGGTCGCCTGCGCCTTCGAGTGTGCCGGCAAGGCCGCCGGGGAGCACTGTCTGAATGGCAATCGCGAGGCCGCCGATGGAGAGCACGCCGGTGACGATGAGCGCCTTGTAGAGCGCGCCCATGACGTCGGTTGAGCCTTTACCGAGCGTGGCGAAGAAGGTGCCGATGATCGAGGTGACGATACATACCGCGCCGATGGCGAGGGGCAGCATCATGATCTCCCCGATATAGGACGCAGAGGCGAAGTAGATGCCGCCGAGCACCATCGTCGCGACGAGCGTCACGGCGTAGGTCTCAAACAGGTCAGCCGCCATGCCGGCGCAGTCGCCGACGTTGTCGCCCACGTTATCGGCGATGGTGGCCGCGTTGCGCGGATCGTCTTCCGGGATGCCGGCTTCGACCTTGCCGACCATGTCGCCGCCGACGTCGGCGCCCTTGGTGAAGATACCGCCGCCAAGGCGGGCGAAGATCGAGATGAGCGAAGCGCCGAAGCCGAGCGAGACGAGCGCGTCGATGATTTCGCGTTTCTGGCCTTCATCGGTAAGCATCAGGCCAAGCGGGCCGGTCAGGAGACCGTAGTATCCGACAATGCCAAGCAGGGCGAGACCGACCACGAGCATACCGGTGACGGCGCCCGATTTGAACGCCATCTGGAGGCCTTCGTTGAGCCCTTTGCGGGATGCCTCAGTGGTGCGCACGTTGGCGCGCACGGAGACGAGCATGCCGATAAAACCGGCGAGGCCTGACAGCACAGCGCCGACAATGAAGCCAAGCGTGGCCTTCCAGCCGAGCGCAATGAAGAGAATGACCGCGACGCCGGCGCCGACGATGGCGATGGTGCGATACTGGCGGCTGAGATAGGCGTTGGCGCCTTCCTGGATCGCCTGGGCGATCTCAATCATCCGCGGATTGCCCGAGGGGGCTTTCATGATCAAAGTGATTTGCCAGTAGCCATAGGCCACCGACAACAGACCCGCACCCAGTGCGAGAAGATACCAAGTCATAGCGTTCCTTCCTTATCCCCTTTTGCGCGCAGCCCGGAGCATGCCGGACAACGGCTGACGTATTATGACGCATTTACCTGCCAGCCGCCCTGCCGAGGCGCAATCTGCCTCAATTCAGGGGCGAGTGGGAGACGCGCCGATTCGGCCATGCTCGAAGCCCAGAGTTTCAGGCAGGTTAACGCGCGCGCCCAGCCAGGTTACGCCAAGGCCGGACCCGGCGGTCAAACGGCCAATCCGTGAAATGCGCACGCCGCAAGAAAGTGCATCTGTTTCAAGGCGTTCCCGGCTTCCGGCGGGGGCGGCGAACAGAAGCTGATAGTCATCTCCCCAGGTGGCAAGATCGAGTGCTTCGTCCAGGGTTGCGGCTTGGTCTGCGAACGCAACATCGTCCAAGGCGAGCTGCGCGCCGCAGCCCGACGCCCGCGCGAGACTGACAAGGTCGCCCAGCAAGCCGTCAGAGACGTCCATCGCCGCGCTCGCGTGCGCCGCAAGCAAACGGGCCGCCCCGGGACCCGGAATAACAGGTTCCAGCAGTTGCGAAATGTGCGGGCTTTGCTGCCCCGCGGCGCGCGCCAGAAAGCCCCGCCTTGCGCCCCCGATTTCGCTGGTAATCCAAAGCTCATCGCCAGGCGCCGCCCCGCCTCGCCGTACAGGCGCATCGGCAATGCACGCCCCGGTCAGGGTCAGGGACAGAAAAAGGCCGCTCGGCGCCGATACTGTATCGCCGCCGATCAATGAAATGCCCCAGGCTTCAAGCTCCGCGCCGAGAGCGCCAGCAAAGGCAGCGAGGTTCGCCTCTGTCCGGTCCGAAGGCCAGCCCAGCACCAGAAGTGCTTCCAGCGGCAGCGCGCCGCTCGACAGGATGTCGGACACATTCACACGAACGAGTTTGCGCGCGAGGCTTTCGACTGGATCACTTGCCAGGAAATGAACGCCCTCGATCATCGCATCGGTGGTGATGACCACTGGCCCTGCCTGACGCGACAGTTCGGCTGTGTCATCACTGAGCCTGGCCGCGCCGGGCGCGCGGGCGAGTGGGGCAAAGTATCGCTCGATCCAGCCACGCTCGGACATCAGGCGTCGTCCGGACGCAGGCGGGCGCTACAGCCCTTCACGGCCGATAGCGTAAAACCGGTCGCGGCGCTGACGCTTCAGTTCGACCGGCGTCAGCCCTTCCAGGTCGCGCAGCGCGGCGTCCAGCGCCTTGGCAGCGGCGGCCATTGCGCGCTGCGGGTCGCGGTGCGCGCCGCCGACGGGTTCCTTGACGATGCCATCGACAATCTTGTGGCGCATCAGATCAGGCGCTGTGATACCCATCGCTTGCGCCGCGTCCTTCGCCTTGGCAGCGTCGCGGTAGAGAATGGAGGCGCAGCCTTCCGGCGAGATCACCGAATAAATCGAGTATTCCATCATCAGTACACGGTTGGCTGCCGCGATGCCGATGGCGCCGCCAGACATGCCTTCGCCGATGATCAGCGTGACAAATGGCACGCCGAGGGACAGCCCGCGCTGTGTGCCGCGCGCGATCGCTTCTGCCTGGCCGCGTTCTTCGCCGCCCTTGCCAGGATAGGCGCCGGCCGTATCCGGAAAGCTGAGGACGGGCATGCTGAACTTTTCGGCGAGGTCCATCAGGCGCACGGCTTTGCGGTAGCCTTCGGGGTGCGCCATGCCGAAATTGTGCTTCAGGCGCTTCTCGGTGGTGCGGCCCTTTTCGTGGCCCATGATGACGACGGAGCGCCCGCGGAACCGGGCGAGGCCGCCGATGATCGCTTCGTCATTGCCGAAATGGCGATCACCCGCGAGTTCTTCGAACTCTTCGAAGATGCCTCCGATGAAATCCGAAAAGTGCGGCCGGTCAGGATGGCGGGCAACCTGCGTCACGCGCCAAGCGTCGAGATCGGAGTAGATCTGCTTCAGCTGCTTGGCCGATTTCGTCTTCAGCTTGGCAAGCTCGTCGGTGATCGATGGACCGTCCTTGCGCGCAGCAAGGGCTTCGAGTTCGAGGATCTTCGAATCGAGTTCAGCGATCGGCTTTTCAAATTCCAGATAGGTAGGCATGGCGCTTTCTAACTTGTCGCTTGCGCTTCGCCTAGCGGGGTTATGACGGAAGCGTACGGCCCGGCATCACCATGGCGGGTGACATCAGGACACCCAGCAGAACCGGAAACACGAAAAAAATCAAGGGCAAGGTCAGCTGGGCGGGCAGCGCCATCGGCTTTTCTTAGGCATAAAGGATGCGGCGCCGGTGCAGGTCCTGCAGCCGCTCAAGGTCTCCATGGATATCTCCAATGATGCAATGGACGTGTGCATTCATTTTAACGCCATAAGGCGTGAAGGCGGCACACAAGAGGCCGGCTCAATCGCAGCCTGCAAGGATCTGCGCAAATTGCGCCGTATCCACATTGCCGCCGGTCACCAGCACGCCTACGCGCTTGCCCTTAAGTGCAGGGGGCAACCGGTGCATCGCTGCGGCGAGCGCCGCTGCGCCGCCCGGCTCCGCCACGATCTTCAGATGCCGGAAGGCCTGCCGCACGGCGTCCCGCACTTCGCCGTCGCTGACCCGCAATCCGCCGGCCAACAACCGCTTCCCGATGGCGAAGGTCAGCTTGCCCGGCTCGGGCGTCAGGATCGCATCGCAGATCGAACGTGTGCCCGGTTCGTTTGCCAGAATGTGTCCGGCTTCCAGCGAGCGCGCCCAATCATCATGCGCCTCCGGCTCGGCCGCCCAAATCCCGGTTGCAGGCGACAGCCGCTCGAAGGCGAGCGCAATGCCCGATATCAGACCTCCGCCGCCCGTGCAGCAGATCAGGGCGTCCAGCGGCTCGTCCGCCGCGTCCATCTGACGGGCAAACTCGAGACCCGCCGTGCCCTGCCCCGCGATGATATCCAAGTCGTCATAACTCGGCACAACGACAGCGCCGCGTTCACCGGCAATGCGGGCGCTGATGGCCTCGCGGCTTTCGGCATTCCGGTCATACAAGACGATTTCGCCGCCATCGGCTTTGACCCCGCCGATCTTCACCTGGGGAGCATCCGAAGGCATCACGATGACCGCTGGCAAACCTAGCAGACGTGCTGCGCGGGCGACGCCCTGGGCATGATTGCCGGACGAGAAGGCCACGACACCCGTCTTGCGTTGCTGCGGTGTCAGTTGCGCGAGCCGGTTGGTGGCGCCGCGTATCTTGAAGCTGCCCGTCAGCTGCAGGCACTCGGCCTTGACGAAAATCCGCGCGCCCGCAGCGGCGTCGATCGCGGCATGCGTCAGCACGGGCGTCTCACGCACAAATCGCCGGACACGTTCGGCCGCGGCCAGCACACTGTCAAAATCCGGGAGCTCAACACCAAGCGTCATGCGCGCGTTTCTAGACGCCGCGTGCAAGGATACAACTGCAAAAAAAGCGTAAGTGCGATCAGATCTTCGCAGCGGCCTGTTTCACCAGGTCACGCGCAAACTCCGCCGTGTCCGGATTGTCCAGCGCGTGCGCGAGGACCGCTTCGAAATAGCCGGTCTTGTTGCCGCAATCATGCACCGAGCCTTCAAACTCGTAGGCATAGAAAGGCTGGATTTCCATCAGCCGGTCCATCGCATCGGTCAGCTGGATTTCGCCGCCGGCGCCCGCGCCCTGCTTTGCCAGCAGACCGAAGATTTCAGGCTGAAGGATGTAGCGGCCCGTGATGGCGAGATTTGACGGCGCCGTCGCGATCGGAGGCTTCTCCACCATGCCCGACATGCTGATCAGGCGGCCATCGCGCGATTTCGGCGCAATCACGCCGTAAGCAGACACGCGGTCCTGCGGCACTGGATCGACCGCGATGATGTTGCCGCCAACCTTTTCGAAGGCATCGGCCATTTGCTTCAGGCCGGACGGCTTGCCCTTGACGATGACGTCCGGCAGCAAGACCGCGAATGGCTCGTTGCCGATCACATCGCGGGCGCACCACACCGCGTGGCCAAGACCCAGCGGGGCCTGCTGGCGCAGGAAGCTTGAACTGCCCGCGGGCAGCCGCGAGGCTTCAACCGAGGCCAGGATATCGAGCTTGTTTTTTGCCTTGAGCTGCGTCTCGAGTTCATAGGCATGGTCGAAATAGTCCTCGATTGCGCTTTTGCCGCGCCCCGTCACGAACACGAAATGCTCGATCCCCGCCTCACGGGCCTCGTCCACAACGTACTGGATCACCGGGCGATCGATGACGGGCAGCAGTTCTTTCGGAATCGATTTGGTCGCTGGCAGCACGCGTGTGCCAAGGCCAGCCACCGGGAAAACCGCTTTTCTGATTCGCATTCAGACCTTCCTGTTTCGGGTCATATTGGTTGATACCCGGCAACACCGGCATGCCCTGTCCAGCAAATCAACTGCCAGTTTGGCCCTGCTATAAACCGACCTCGAGCATCGAGCCCGCGAGCGACAGAGATAGAAGCAGAGCCAGGACCAACCCGGTCGAGTGCCAGAGCCATGACCGCGCGGGCGCCCCAAGTTCGCGTGCCAGGCGAATCTGAAGCGCCCGGGCCGGCGATTGTCCCGGCATGGGCGTAGCGGCTGCGTCTGTTGCAGAGACACCGGAGAGCGGCGATGCCGGATCGGCCTTACGCAATTCCGGCGGGTGATTGGCAGGTTTTTTCTTCGCTTGCATCTTCGTCGCCCTGATTGAACGCGCACACTATTAGGGCGTCAGTCCTAAACCTTGACTAACACTGCATTCGCAAAAAGTCAGCGGTTCGCGTGAGGGTTAATGCTTCACTAATTTGATCGTTAACGTAATGGGGCCGTAGGAACTGAAAGCCGGGAATGGCTTTTGAGGTCGCGGGGGGACCTTCGCCAAGAGCCAGATGCCGCTGGGACTTGAAGCGCCCAGCCTCGAGGAAGATGTGCCCGGCGTTTCGAATGCAATCGGTTGCTCCGGGGGAATTTGGAGCATTATCGGCCTCGCCAAACCCGCCACGGACCCCTGCGTTCGCGATTGCCGCGCTGATCATTCTGTTTTCCGTTGATGCGTCTCACAGCACTTGCGACCAAGCTCGACGGCGGCGCCGCGTGTTACGTTCAGCCACGGCACGGCCGCGGCGGACGCGCCGTCAATATGCACAAAATCCGGTCGATGTTCGAGAAACTGCGGCGAGATCCGCGTATCCCGGGGGCAGGTTCATCCGCGCGACCTCGATCGACGAACTGGCGCAAATGTTCAATCTGCTTAAAGACGACATGTCGATCGTCGGCCAGCGCCCCATCATGCCGCATAAGCGCAAACACGATGGTCCGCACATCGAAGGCTACGACGCGGCGCGGCCGGGCGTCACCGGTTTGCGGAAATTGCGCGGCCGCAACGAGCTCAGCTTCCAGCAGCGCGCCGAACTTGGCACAGAGTATGTTCCCGGCTGGAGCCTCGGCCAGGCCCTGCGGATCATCATGACGACCATCCCGGCACTGATCTTCTCAACCGGCGCGTACGAGGCCACCCGACGGTCCACGTTGAACGGCAAACACACGGCGCAGAACGCCGTCGCTGAGCGAGGCATCCGGTGGACCGTCCGCGACCTTCCGACCGCCATCCATCACGATCACGCGGCTACAATACCGCGCCGCGAGCTCAAGATCGTGCAGCACCACCATCACCGCGCGGCCACTGGCAGCTTCGTTCGACAGGGTCTGCATCAGCGACAGCTGGTGCGAGATGTCGAGCGATGCACACGGCTCATCAAGCAAGAGGCTCGGAGCCGGACTGACCAGGAGGCGGGCGAGATGCACCCGCGCCTGTTCCCCGCCGGACAAGGCCTGGACCGAGCGCCCGGCGAGGTGGGCCGCATCTGACTTTACCAAAGCCGCATCCACAGCCGCACGATCCGCAGTACCCAAGCGGTCATACGGCGCGGGAGATTCTATAAAACGGCCAAGGGCTACGACATCTTCGGCGCGCAGATTCCACGCGACGGAACGCAACTGTGGCAGCCATGCAAGCGTGCGCGCCCGCGCTGACCGGCTTATCCGGTCGGCGTCTGCTTCTCCGAACCGCACGCTTCCCGACGTGATTGGGGTGACACCCGCGACCGCCTTCAGCGCCGTACTTTTGCCCGCGCCGTTCGGGCCAGCCATCGCCACAAACTCACCCGGCGCCAGGGAAAACGACAGGCCATCAACAACTGGCTTGCCCCCCAGATGAACAACAAGTCCGCTTACGGATATCATGCCGCTGATCTCCCAAGCCGCGCCGCAATCCAGATGAACACGGGCCCGCCCAGGAGTGCAGCTGCCACGCCGAGCTTCAGCTCCTGTTGGAGAGGAAGAATCCGGACTGAGATGTCCGCGACCAAAAGGATCATGCCGGCGAACAGCGCCGATGGAACAAGCAGACTTTGCGGATCATGTTTCACGTAGGGGCGCATGATATGCGGCGCCACGATACCGACAAAACCAATGGTTCCGGCGGTAGCCACGCTGGCACCGGCCAGCAGGGACGTTCCGCCGATTACAAGCAGGCGCGTGCGCCGCGGATCTGCGCCGAGGCTCGTTGCCGTCTCCTCGCCGAGACTGAGCGCCCGCAGGCCCGGCCCGGCTATCAGCACAAGCGCTGCGCCGATCAGTAGCGCCGGCGCTGCAAGCAGGGTGTCCGCCCACGAACGGTTGGCCACCGAACCCATCATCCAGTTGACGAGATCGGAAAGGCTATACGGATTAGGCGCCAGATTCATTGCGAGCGACATCAACGCACCCGCCAGGCTCGAAAGGCCGACACCGATCAGCAGTAGTGTCACACTTCCCGCCCCGCGCATCGAGGCAATGGCAAGGATCGCCGTCGCCGCGGCCGCGCCCAGAATGGCCGCCAATGGAAGAACCAGCGGGCTGAGCGCCGCAAAGCCGAAGAAGATCGCAATCACCGCCCCTAGCGCTGAAAACGCGGACACCCCCAGCACGCCGGGCTCCGCCAGAGGGTTTTGCAAAAGGCCCTGAAGTGCGGCGCCCGCCAGCCCCAGCGCTGCACCAACGACAAAAGCCGCGGCCGCCCGCGGTATGCGGATCTCCCAAACGATCGTGCGCCCCGCCTCATCGCCCTGCCCGATCAATGCGGCCAGCGTGTCCGAGATTGGCATCGGCGCCGTGCCAGCCAGCGCCGACAAAGCGAAGAGCGCAGCCGACATCAGCACAAGGATCATTGTGAGCCGGGTCATGGCGCGCCTCGCGCGGCATCAGCGATCGCGAGCGCCTCGTCGGCAATGAACCAAGCGGGACACGAGATGCGCGCTTCGTCCATCTCGATCACATCGGCCTTCTCGATCAGCCGCTGCATCACAGGGTGGCGCGACAAGGACCAGCGATCCGTTGCATCATCGTCAAACCCGAAGAAGGCCGTCACCATCAGGCGTGGCGGCGCGCGGACCAGTGCCTCAAGTGGCAGGCTCGCCCAGCCCTGTCCGTCATTCGCGTTCTGCAGCCCCGCATGACGCAGCACAGCATCAATGAGTGTATCGCGGCCGGCGCTGACGCCGCCCGGCGTGACGTACAGCGCGGACGCGCTGCGTTGCGCCTGAGGCGCCGGCATCGCGTCAATCAAGACCTCAGCACGGCCCGGCTGTCCGATCTCGGCCGCGACCTCGCGCAGGAGCCGGGCCGTACCCTGAATGTCATCTGCATAGCCGAGCTGCACGGTCCGGATGCCAAAACGCTCATAGAAAGCGAGCGCCTGCGGATCACCGCCAAAGCTGCGCACAACCAGATCAGGCTGCAGCGCAATGACATCTTCCGCGGCGGCCCGCACCTTGGGGATGCCTGCCGCCTTGCGCCTCAGGTAACTGAACTGCCGCTCGGCATCCTTCGACACAGCCAAGATCTGGCCACGATCTGCAAGCGCGAGCACGAACTGATCCGCGCAGTAATCCAGCGATACGATTGTTGGACGGGCCGGCTCGGCCTGCGCGAAACCGGCCAGACAAATCACAAAAAAGGCGGTCAGCCTGCGTTTCACTTGAGCTTGAGCCCCACAAGAACACCGGCGCCCGGGCCATTGTAGCCGAAGACGTCAACCACTGTTTCATCGAACAGGTTTTCGCCCCGCAAAGTCAGGGCCACGCCGTCCGTGATCGGATATTCTGCTGTCAGCGACGCAAGTGTGTAGGCCTCAAGGGCTACAAGGCGTGACGGAAAGGAGCCGAAATCGAAATCCCGCTGCTCCCCCACATGGTCAAGCGCGAGCCCCAGGCGCAGGCCATTCTCCTCGACCTGCCAATCCGCGCTCAAGGATGCGGACAACTCCGGAACGCGGACTTCATCCGCGCCCGCATCATTTTGCGAGTCAAACACTGTAGCCTGCCCGGATAGAGCCAGATTGGACAGCGCCTGCCAACGGCCGGAGAGTTCGATGCCGCTGCGTTCGCTCTTTCCCATCCGGTTGCGCGCCGTTGACGTAAAGTCCGGATTGAACGCGGTGAAGATTTCGTTCTCGAGGTCGGCTTCGAAATACACGATTTCCACCTCCGCCGCGCCCAGGTCCTGCGCCCAGCCAATTTCCCATCCCTGCGATTTTTCCGGCTTCAGCTCCGGGTTTCCAACGAAGCTCCCGGTGAAGAAACCAAACAGCTCCGTGAACGTTGGGTTCTTGACGCTGGTAGCGATAGACGCCCGCAGCCGCCCACCCAGATCGTCAAAGGCATACCCCGCACCGGCGTGCCAGGTCTCCGCATCATCGAACCGGCCTTTGTTATCGTCAAACCGGGCCGATGCCGAAACATCGAGCGCCGCGAACGACAGACCGTACTCGCCGGCGACGGCGAGGGCTTCAAAGGCTTCTGACGCATTCGTCAGGCCGCCAAATTCCACGTCTGCTCGTTCATAGGTTTCACGCTCGAAATCCACGAGACCCGCGACGCGGTGTACGCCGGTGGTGTAGCCGGGAGACCAGCTGATTTTCGTGCGCTCACCCGTTGCGGTATCCGCAAGCGCCCCGTCACTGAAATTGTCGCGCGCAACTTCATTGAAGCTAGCCCGGATGACGTGATCAAGCGGCCCGGCCATCCCGCGCAGCGCACCGCCAACCAGCTGTTGCTCACCTTCAGTGCGCCGGTCGGCATCGTTGAGCCGACCGTCAAAATCCGTATCGGTATCGAAGTCGGACTCTGTCCGACGGACGAGGCCGACCAGCGAGAGTGACCAGTCCGCACCCAGATCAAGTCCAGCCGTCACAATGCCGGAAATGGACTGCGATCCATCTTTCTCACCGCCGGTTCCGGACGCGTCCACGCCGTCTGTAGCAAGCCCCGAAAGTCCAACCCCAAACCGGTCACCGCTCCAGCCGAGCGCGCCTTGCGCCGTGCCGAAGCTGCCGCCCTCGGCAAAGCCCGAAACGCCTCGTCCGCGCGCCGGCGATAGCCAGACTACACCGCCGATCGCGTCCGAGCCGTGGATGGACGATGAGGCCCCGCGCAACACTTCGATCCGCCTCACTGGCAAAGCCGTCAGCGTGCCGAAATCTGTCTCACCAGTCACAGGGTCCGACACTTCGATCCCGTCATAGAGCACCAATGTATGGTTGGCCTCGGCGCCGCGAAGGCGAACCTGCGTCAGTCCGCCCAGTGTACCGGAGCGGGAAACGGCTGTGCCTGGCGCCGCCCTCAATTGGTCGGCCGGGTTGGGCGACGCGCGCACGGCGAGATCGTCTTGCGTCAGTACGGAGACGGACGCTGTCGCGCGGTCCGGCGCAGCAGGCCGGAATCCCGTCACTTCGATCGGGGCAATCGCCGGCGCATCCTGCGCAACAGCAAAAGAGGCATGAAAAACCAGCGCGGACGCGCTGAGCAGAGTCAGTCTGAGGAACATGTCCACAGGTCCTTCAATAGCCGGGAGCGCACGCCCCGCGGCGGGTTCATGACATGTCGCATGAACGGAAGGTGTCCTTCCGCGGCCCCTCGCCTGGTCCCGGGCGGCGAGCCATCGACGGCGAAAGGCAGGTCTCCTGGCTCTGCGGATCAGCGTTCTGAAGCGGCCTTCCCGGTTGCCCAGTGGCGTTTGGCTTCAGAACTCCCCGCTGACAGTTACGGGCATAGCGCCGGATTCCCACCGGCTTCCCTTTTCACCCGGGCTACCCCAGGCACCTCTCGCGTAGGTTTTGTGTAAACCGCCTTTGACACTCTCGCAAGCGGCTCAGAGGCTGCTGAGCAAATGCCCGCCATCGACCACAATGGTCGAGCCCGTCATGTAGCTCCCGGCCTCCGACGACAGAAGAAGCAGCGCGCCGTCCAACTCCCGGTATTCACCAAACCGGCGGAACGCGATCCGCTTGCGCATCGCGTCACCGGCTTCGGAGTCGAGATACTCATCGTTGATCGCTGTCTTGTAATAGCCGGGCGAAATCGCGTTCACGCGGATGCCATAGCGAGCATTCTCCAGCGCCATGTGCCGTGTCAGGTGATCGACCCCCGCCTTCGAAACGCAATAGGCCGTCGTCATGAACTGCGTGCGATGCGCCGTGATCGAAGCGATGTTGACGATCGCGCCCTTGGCACCGGCCGCGATCATCGCGTTCGTCGCATGCTTTCCGACGCGCCAGACACCGGTGAGGTTGGTGTCCAGCACCGCGTCCCAGTCTTCCTCGCTCTGCTCGCGGAACCACCCCTCGCGCGACATGCCGGAATTATTGATCACCACATCACAAGGCCGACCCAGCGACTCGCTGATTCCTTGAAAAGCGGCCGTGACACTCGCCTCGCTGGTGACATCCATCTCGACGGCAAGCGCGTTGCCGCCGGATTTTTCGATCTCACCGGCAACCTCTTCGAGCCGGTCCATCCGGCGCGCAGCCACCACGACGGTCGCGCCGGCATCCGCAAGAACCTGCGCAAAATGACGCCCAAGGCCGCTCGAAGCCCCCGTTACCAATGCGGTCCGATTAGCCAGACTAAACAAGCTCATGCCCTAAATCCCCAAAATAATTGTTGCACACGACAAGGTTTAACCTAATTCAGGGCACCATGAAGATATCAGTGCTCAAAGAACACAGGCCCGGCGAAACCCGCGTGGCGGCAACCCCGGAGACAGTCAAGAAGCTCGTGGGCCTCGGCCACACGATAACAATCGAATCCGGTGCCGGCACCGTCGCGGGCTTCCCCGACAGCGCCTTCGCCGAAGCGGGCGCTGCGATTGCGTCAGGCCCAGCCGCAGCAGACGGCGCGGATATCGTGTTCAAGGTCCGCCGGCCAGAGCCCGCGGAGATCGCGTCCTTGCCGGAAGGCTCGGCTCTGATCGCGCTCATGGAGCCTTTCGCCTATGACGCGAGCGAAGTGGCCGCGCTGAACGCAAAAAAGATCGCCGGTCTCTCGATGGAGTTCACGCCGCGAATCACGCGGGCCCAGTCGATGGACGCGCTGTCATCGCAGTCCAACCTCGCGGGCTACCGCGCAGTCATTGAAGGTGCGCAGATTTACGGTCGCGCCATGCCGATGATGATGACCGCTGCAGGCACCGTGGCCCCAGCGAAAGTGTTCGTCATGGGCGCCGGCGTTGCCGGTCTCCAGGCGATCGCCACCGCCCGCCGCCTGGGCGCAGTGGTCACCGCCAACGACGTTCGCCCTGCCGCAAAGGAACAGGTCGCCTCGCTCGGCGCCAAGTTCATCGCGGTCGAGGATGAAGAATTCAAGGCTGCCGAAACCTCGGCAGGCTACGCCAAGGAAATGTCGCCGGAATACCAGGCGAAACAGGCCGCACTGACCGCCAGCCACATTGCTAAGCAGGATATCGTCATCACGACCGCCCTGATCCCCGGCCGCGCCGCGCCCGTTCTGATCACCGAGGCTATGGTGAAATCCATGAAGCCGGGCTCGGTCATCGTTGATATGGCCGTATCGCAAGGCGGCAACTGTCCGCTTTCGAAGGCCGACGAAATCGTGGACGTGAACGGCGTGAAGGTCGCCGGCTTCTCGAACCTGCCGGCCCGCCTGCCCGCCGACTCTTCTTCACTTTACGCCAAGAACCTGCTCGCTTTCCTTCCGCTGATCACCGGCGAAGGCGGCAAGCTCAATCTCGATACGGACGATGAAATCGTCAAAGCCATGCTGCTAATGCGCAATGGCGTCACCGTCAGCGAAAGGCTCAAGTAAATGAAACGCGCCCTTTCCGTTATCGCCCTCGCGGGGTTCGCCCTTCCGGCGTATGCCGACGCCGGCGGTATCAACTCAACCGTGTTCCTGGCCGCGATATTCGCGCTCGCCTGCTTTGTCGGCTATTATGTCGTCTGGTCGGTCACGCCCGCCCTCCACACGCCCCTGATGGCCGTAACCAACGCCATTTCTTCCGTGATCGTCGTCGGCGCGCTGGTCGCCGCCGCGGCTGCCGGTCTCTCCTCTGAGGGCTGGATCGCCAAGATCCTCGGCGCCATTGCCGTAGCCCTCGCCAGCGTTAACATCTTCGGCGGCTTCCTCGTCACCCAGCGTATGCTGGCCATGTACAAGAAGAAGGGGCAGTAGCCTTGGATCAGTTCCACTCAACCTGGGCGCCGCTGCTCTATCTCGTTGCAGGCGTATTGTTCATTCTTGCGCTGCGTGGGCTCTCGAGTCCCGCGACCAGCCAGAAGGGCAACCGCAATGGCATGATCGGCATGGCGATTGCCGTCGGCACCACGATCGCGCTGATCTGGAATCAGCTTGACGCCGCCACCTGGGCGCTGATCATCGGCGCCGTTGCAGTCGGCGGCACTATCGGCGCGGTCACCGCCCGCCGGATCGCGATGACGGACATGCCGCAGCTCGTCGCGGCCTTCCACTCGCTCGTCGGCCTCGCCGCCGTGCTCGTCGCCGCCGCCGCGCTCTATGCGCCGGAAAGCTTCGGCATCATGGGCATCACCGGCATCAAGATGGCCTCGCTCATCGAACTCGGCCTCGGTTCGGCCATCGGCGCACTGACGTTCACCGGCTCGATCATCGCCTTCGCGAAACTCAACGGCAACATGAGCGGCGCACCGATCCTGCTGCCCGCCCGCCACCTTTTGAACCTCGCGCTCGCTGGCGGCATCATTGCCCTCACCGTGTTACTCATCCTGAGCGGCGGCGAAGCCCAGTGGGCCTTCTGGGGCCTGACGGTTCTCGCCCTCATCCTCGGGATCACGCTGATCATCCCCATCGGCGGCGCGGACATGCCGGTCGTCGTCTCGATGCTGAACTCTTATTCCGGCTGGGCGGCGGCGGCCCTCGGCTTCACCCTCGGCAACTTCGCGCTGATCATCACCGGCGCGCTCGTCGGCTCCTCCGGCGCGATTCTGTCCTACATCATGTGTAAGGGCATGAACCGCTCCTTCATCTCGGTCATCCTCGGCGGCTTCGGCGGCGAGGATGCCGCGGCGGCTGCCGGCGGCGCGAAGGTCGACCGTCCGTACAAGAAGGGCTCTGCCGAAGACGCCGCCTTCATCATGAAGAACGCGTCGAAGGTCATCATCGTTCCGGGCTACGGCATGGCAGTCGCCCAGGCCCAGCACGCGCTGAAAGAGATGGCCGAGAAGCTGAAGGCCGAAGGCGTCGAAGTGAAATACGCTATCCACCCCGTCGCGGGCCGGATGCCGGGCCACATGAACGTCCTCCTTGCCGAGGCCCAGGTGCCTTACGACGAAGTATTCGAACTCGAAGACATCAACTCCGAATTCTCCGCTTCGGACGTGGCTTTCGTCATCGGCGCCAACGACGTAACAAACCCGGCCGCGAAAACTGACAAGACCTCGCCGATTTACGGCATGCCCATCCTCGACGTGGAGAACGCCCGCACAGTGCTGTTCATCAAGCGCTCCATGGGCTCGGGTTATGCCGGTATCGAGAACGAACTCTTCTTCCACGACAACACCATGATGCTGCTCGCGGACGCCAAGAAGATGGTCGAGGACATCGTCAAGAACCTCTAGGCGCTGGCGCTTCGCTCCCCGAACACCACGATCTTGTTGTCCACATCGTGGCCAATGTCAGCGCGCCCGAGATAGGCAATCCCGCCCCGCGCGCACCAGCTCGTGACGATCTCTTCCTCGCTGGCGCCGAAATCGATATCGTTGACGGGGATCGCGCCGCAGCGCCCGAGCCGGATGCCCGCCACCTTCTTCACTTCAGGGTTCGAGGTGATCGTGAACATCATCCGGTCGAGCCGGTAATGATACTCGCCCACATCCTCCAGCATCAGCACATGGCCCGTCAGGTCCGGCAGCCAGCCGGTGCCGATCAGGCTCGCGAAGACAGAGATGTTGAACGCCGCATACTTGCCCGGCGCCCTCGCCGCCGCATCGATCCCGGCGCCATCATCCGTACCCGTCAGGAAACCCAGCGCCCGCTTCACCGCCGCTTCGCCGCCCTCGCGCAGGATGTCCGCCGGCATGGGCCCGTGCACCACCCGGCCAATGCCGTCGCGGGCAAGCCGCGCGAGCAGGCTGCCGGTGTCGCTATATCCCATATAAGTCTTCGCACCCGCCGCATCGCCAAGGTTTTCGAACGCCGTATCGAGAATGCGGCAAGACCCATAACCGCCCCGCGCAAACCACACCGCGTGGAGCGACGGATCATTCGCGAACTGCGCAAACGCCGCCGACCGCGCCGCATCCGGCCCCGCAAAGTGCCCCTCCCGCAGGAAGCATTGCGGATGAAACACGAGCTCCGCCGCATCCCCTGCCAGCGCGCCTACCTTCGCCGCAAGCGCCTTGTCGATCGCCCGCGCAGGCCCGACAATGCCAATGCGTATCACCTTCGTGCCCATGTCACTCTCCCGGACCTGTTCGCGCAGTTAAACCGGCATTCCCGGCAAATGGGAACGGCTTTTACTGCCGGTTTGCCGCTGGCAGACCGCAGGACGAGACACTAAATCCGGAGCGAGCAGCACAGGACCGAGACGCGAACATGGGTTGGATATTTCTGATAATGGCCGGCGTCCTCGAGGTCGGCTTCACGACGACCCTGCGCTTGTTGATCAAGACGCCAAGCAGCATCGCGCTGAACTTGATCTTCATTGTGCTCATCATTGCAAGCTTCACCTGCCTTCAGCAGGCCGTGAAGACAGTCCCCCTCGGCACGGGATACGCCGTGTGGACCGGCATCGGCGCCGTCGGCACGGTCATTGTCGGCGGCCTATTCTTCAACGAGAGCCTGCCCCCGCTCCGGATCGCACTCATCGGCTTGATCATCGTGGGCGTCGTTGGTCTGAAGCTGATTGAGCATTGAATCGTCGAAGGTTCACAGCCTGCGCCATGCAGGACCTTACCGTTTCCGGGAACAGCGGAATCGCGACAATGCTCGCGAACAAACCCCTGCTATAGAATGCCCATCATGACCGACAAGCATCACTATTTCTTCTGTGGCATCGGCGGCTCCGGGATGTTGCCGCTGGCTTTGATCCTGCTCGAACAGGGCCACATCATCGAGGGCTCCGACCGGTCGCTCGACCAGGGGCGCACGCCGGCGAAATTTGATTACCTGCGCTCGCGCGGCATCCGTCTCTATCCGCAGGATGGCAGCGGCGTGACGAGACCCGAGCAGGTGGTCGTCACCTCGGCGGCGGTGGAAGACACGGTGCCGGACATTGCCGCCGCGATCCACGCGGGCGCGAAGCGCATGAGCCGGGCGGACATGCTGTCGGCCCTGTTCAACGCCGCGCCCTTTGCCATCGGCGTGGCGGGCACGAGCGGCAAGTCCACCGTCACCGGCATGATCGCCTGGATCCTTCACCATGCCGGCAAGAGCCCCACGGTGATGAACGGCGCGGTGATGAAGAATTTCCGCACGCCCGAAGCTCTGTTCTCCAGCTCCCTTGTCGGCAACAGCGGCATTTTTGTCTCGGAAGTGGACGAAAGCGATGGCTCGATCGCCGCCTACAATCCACGCGTAGCCGTGCTGATGAACATCGCGCTCGACCACAAGACGATGGACGAGTTGCGCGCTCTTTTCGGAGGCTTTGCAGGCCGCGCAAAAGACGTGGTCCTTAACCTCGACAATGCCGAAACCGCGCGCCTCGCTGCGGGCTTCCCTGCCGCACTCACCTATAGCCTCGACAATCCGGCAGCCCAGCTCACCGCCACCGATACCGCGCCCGCACCCACCAGCATCACTTGCTCCGTGCACGACCGGAAATCCGGAGAGACCGCCGCACTCCGCCTCGCCATACCCGGCCGGCACAATGTCTCCAACGCGCTCGCCGCCATCGCCGCCGCGATGACCTGCGGCGTGACGCTCTCAGAGGCCGCCAAGGCGCTCGGCGAATTTGCCGGCATCTCCCGCCGTTTCGATATCGTCGGCTCAGAGAATGGCATTAATGTCATCGACGATTTCGGCCACAACCCGGACAAGATCGCCGCCACCCTGCGGACTGTAAACCAATTCCCCGGCCGCGTCCTGGTGATGTTCCAGCCGCATGGCTTCGGCCCGCTGAAGAAGATGCGCCGCGAGTTCGCCGAATGCTTTGCCGAAAATCTGGGTACGGAGGATATCCTCCTGATGCCGGAGCCCGCCTATTTCGGCGGAACGGTAGACCGCTCCGTCGGCAGCCAGGACCTCGCCGCCGACATCTGCGCCCTCGGCCGCCGCGCCGAAGCCCTTGCCGATCGCCCCGCCTGCGGCGCGCGCCTCCTCGAACTTGCAAAGCCCGGCGACCGCATCCTCATCATGGGCGCCCGCGACGACACCCTGACGACTTTCGCACAGGACTTGCTCGCCGCTCTAAAGCCGAAGGCGTGAAGAGCGCGGAACGTGCGCCTGTATCGGCGTCACTCCGGCCGCCCCTGCGAAGCGATAAAATCTGACAGAATCTGAGACTGGATGTCGAACGCCTGTGTACCCGGCGAGACCAGTTCGACATGGCCTGTTGCGGGAATGACGACCAATGAAGCGGAATCTCCTGCGCCTTGCGCCTTGCGCGTCAGCGCGTCGCCCAGCATCGGCGGGGCAATCCTGTCCTCGCTCCCGTTCACGCTGACGAACGCCACCCCCAACGGAAACAGCCGCGCGGGCGAGGTATCCGCCAGCGGATCCGGCCGCTCCGGCGAGGCCGGGCCGGTCAGCTTATCGTAGATCGCATCAAGGCAGGTCGGCGACGTGACGGGCCGCGAGGCTTCCAGGTCGGCCAGCCCGCCCGAGACCACAACACCTTGAAACTGCAGCGGATCGGACACCCGCAGCGGGCTGTCCTCCGGCAGCTTCGAGCGCGCGGCCAGCCACAGGATAAGGTGCCCCCCCGCCGAATGCCCGATCCCGGTAACCCGGGAGAGATCGAGATTGTATTCAGCGGCATTCTCCCGCAACTGGTCTGTCGCCGCGCCGGCATCCAGGAATGTCCCCGGATAGCCCCCGCCGGGTTCGTCCACACCCCGGTATTCGATGTTCCACACCGCCCAGCCCTGCTGGCGCAAACCATCCGCCATCCAGTCCATCAACGCCTTGTCGGCAATAGATTTTTGCCAACAACCGCCATGCACCATGACGACCACCGGATGCGGCCCAGCTCCCTCCGGCAACCAGAGATCCACGACATCGGTCACCCCCTCACCCCAGCGGATCGAATGAGAGGCCACCGGACGCGGCAGGGCCGAAAGGTCATCCCATGTCATCAGCTTTGCAGGCTCAGCCATGACGGGTCCCACGGGAGTTGTCGCCTCTTCCTGCGCCGGCGCTCAAGCGGCTACAAGGGCTAACGCCGCCGCTGCAAACTGTTCTTTCCACAAGCTTCTCTCTCTTGCCGCTGGGGGCATGACCACTACTGTTGCGGGCTTCACCCCACGAGGCAAGCACCGGCATGATCAAGGCCCCCATCACGCGCGCCGAAGCGCTGCAGCGCGACGCCGCTGATCCGCTGGTGCAGCGGGCCGCGCTGTTCGACCTGCCAGAGGGCGTGACCTATCTTGTCGGCCATTCGCTGGGGCCGCCGCCCAAAGGCGCGCGGGACCGGCTCGCCGCCGCGCACGCGGATTGGGCGGGAGACCTCGTGCGTAGCTGGAATTCGGCGGGCTGGATCGATCTGGCCGAGCGCACCGGCGACCAGCTTGCGGCGCTGATCGGCGCGCTACCCGGCGAAGTGATCGTGGCCGACAGCGTGTCGGTCAACCTGTTCAAACTCGCCGCCGCCGCGCTGCCGCAGGCACGAACCTATGCCTTGTTCGTTGAGGAAGACGAGTTTCCGACGGACCAGTATATCGCGGCGGGTCTGGGCGGACTTTCGGGCGCCGAGGTGCGCCAGGTTGCGCCGGGTGGCAGCTTCGACGCGCTGAAGGCCGGCGGCGTGGTGATCAAGAGCGCGGTGAATTATCGCTCCGCTGAAGTGACCGACATCGCGGCGCATGAGCGCGAGGCGAGGCGGCACGGGGCACTGATCATCTGGGACCTCAGCCATGCGAGTGGTGTACTGGACATGCAGCTGACAAAGGATGGCGCAGTGCTTGGCGCGGGGTGTACGTACAAATATCTGAATGGTGGGCCGGGTGCACCCGCGTTCGTGTATGTGGCAGCAGAGCTGGCGCCAAGGCTCGCCAATCCCCTGCCCGGCTGGATGGGGCATGCGGCACCGTTTGCGTTTGACAGCAGGTATGTGCCGCGAGATGGCGCCGCGCGCTTTGCAAGCGGAACGCCGCCGATCCTGTCGCTGGCGGCCCTTAGCGGCGCGCTGGAGGCGATGGAGGGTGTGGACCTCAACCAGCTTCAAGCCAAGGCGCGGGGCCTTGGCGCGCTTGCGATTGCGCGGGCACAGGCGATGGGGCTGGATGTGCTCTGCCCGGTGGAGGATGGCCGGCGCGGCGGGCATGTCAGCGTACGGATTCGTGAAGGCTATCCGGTCGTGCAGGCGCTGGCTGCGAGAGGCGTGATGGCAGATTTCCGGGCGCCGGACACGGTTCGGTTCGGCTTTTCGCCGCTTTTCCTGAGTTATGAAGCGGTCTGGAACGCGATGGCGGCGCTGGCCGAAATTCTCGAGAGCCGGAGCTGGGACCAGCCACAATTCCATGCGCGCGCAAAGGTCACCTGATCAGTCCGGGAGTTTGGACGTCCAGCGTGTACCAAGCCTGTCTCTCATCAACGCTGCGACCGGGCAGACTATCCACTGCAGCAGCGAAAGACTCTTAAACTGGCGTTTGTTCAAGCGGACAACCTGCAGGCTTCTCCGACTTATGATCCTGAAATCATTTTGCCGGTTGTCGATGAAAGTGACATGAACCACCGCTCACCCGCGGCCGCAGACAGGGACCCCGGATCAGATTGACCGAATCTATTATTGGCACTAATAATGCCATAACACCGCCCCCATCTTGCAGGAGACCCGACACGTGCAGATTCTCAGAACGCCGGAGGCCCAGTTTACCAACCTGTTCGAGTACGGTTTTGCCGCGAATTATGTCGACATCGCCGGCCCCGGCGATGAGGCGATGCGAATGCATTACCTCGACGAGGGCCCGAAGGACGGCGAGCCGATCCTCTGCCTGCATGGACAGCCTTCGTGGAGCTATCTCTATCGCAATATGATCCCCCTACTGACGCAAGCGGGCTACCGCGTCCTGGCGCCGGACCTGATCGGCTTCGGCAAATCCGACAAGCCGGGCGCGATGGCCGACTATACCTACGCGCGGCATGTGGACTGGCTGGGCCAGTGGCTGAAAAAGATGGACCTCAGCGGCCTGACGCTGGTCTGCCAGGACTGGGGCGGGCTGATCGGGCTTCGTGTGGCGGCGGACCAGATCGGCCGGTTCAAGCGGATCGTAGTGGCCAACACGGGCCTGCCAAGTACGGCGATCATTTCGGACGAGATGTCGGCTTTCCTGGGCCAGATGTATCCCGCAGTGCCTGTGCCGGATGCGGGCATGGTGCGCGAGCAGTTCCAGTCGGGCGGACCGGGGGCGTTCCTGTACTGGGTGAAGTACGCGAGCGAGTCGCCTTCCTTCTCGGTGCGCGACGTATTCGGACTGCTGTCAGGTGTGACCGACGCACGCATCCTTGATGGCTATGTCGCTCCGTTCCCGGATGATCGCTATATTGCGGGGGCGCGGAAGTTTCCGGCGCTGGTGCCGCTGCTGCCCCAACACAAGGACGACCGTCTGGCAAATGACCGCGCCTGGGCCGTTCTGGAGGCATTCAAGGGCCGCACGCTGATAGCATTCAGCGACGCCGACCCCGTCACCAGGGGCGGCGACGCAATTTTCAAGGCTCGCATTCCGGGAGCCGATTGTGTCACCATCAAAAATGGCGGACACTTCCTGCAGGAAGACCAACCGGCCGCATTTTCCGAAGCGATCATCGCTTTCATGCGGCAAGGATAACAAAGGGGGAGCGCAGCATGAAACGGATCCTGCTGATCATTCTGGCAATCATCGTGGGCGCGGGCGCGCTGGGGTTCTACTTCCGCAAAGAGATCATCCTGTTTCTGGTGACGCGCGCCGACCGGCCCGAGATCGCGCCTTATGAGCCGGTAGCCTGGATGCAGGGACCGGCCGCAGCTGTGACTGCGCCAAGCGACCGGCCGCCGAACATCATCTTCATCCTCGTGGACGACCTCGGCATCAACGATATCACGACCTTCGGAGGCGGCCTTGCGCAGGGGCGTGCGCCCACGCCGAACATCGACGCGCTGGCGGCGCGGGGCGCGAATTTCTCAACGGCCTATTCCGGCACCGGCACCTGCGCGCCGTCGCGCGCCATGCTGCTGACGGGGCGCTATCCGACGCGGACGGGATTCGAATTCACGCCGACGCCGAACGGCATGGGGCGGATCGTCACCCTGTTCGCCAATGACGACACGCGGGGCCGGCCGAAGGTGGGCTTTGACCCCAAGGCGGCGGCCACGCTTCCCGATTTCGAGGACCAGGGGCTGCCTGGATCGGAAGTAACGATTGCTGAAATGCTGAAAGCCAAGGGCTATCACACGGTCCATATTGGCAAGTGGCATCTCGGCAATTCGGACGAGTTCCATCCGAATGCACAGGGCTTCGACGAGAGCCTCGTCATGACAGGGCTGCTGCATCTGCCTGCAGATGATCCGGAGGTGGTGAACGCAAAGCTCGAGACGGATCCGATCGACAAGTTCCTCTGGGCCCGCGGCGATTTTTCAACGTCCTACAATGACGGACCAACCTTCGCGCCGGGCGGATACCTCGCTGACTACTGGACCGAGGAATCCCTGAAGGTGATCGAGGCCAACAAGAACCAACCTTTCTTCCTCTATCTCGCCCACTGGGGCGTGCACACACCGCTGCAGGCAACGAAGGAGGACTATGACGCGGTCGGCGATGTCGGCTCGCACAAAGTGCGGGTGTACGCCGCGATGCTGCGGGCACTCGACCGCAGCGTCGGTCAGATTGTAGCAAAGCTTGAAGAAGAAGGCCTGGCCGAGAACACGATCATCGTGTTTTCCAGCGACAATGGCGGCCCGGGCTATATCGATCTGGCGGGCATCAACGACCCTTATCGGGGCTGGAAGCTCTCGCTGTTCGAAGGCGGGATCCGTGTGCCGATGTTCGTGAGCTGGCCGGCGCGCATCCCGGCGGGCACGGTGATCGACACGCCGGTGGCGCATATCGATGTGACACCGACACTGGCCGAGGCCGCGGGCGTGGGTCTGCCAGCAGGCGTGGAGATCGATGGGCGTAGTCTTCTTCCGTTGGCAGAGGGCGTGGGCGGGCTGGTGCGGCCAGATGATGCGCTGTTCTGGCAGAGCGGCTATTACCGCGTGGTGCGGGCGGGCAGCTGGAAGCTGCAGGTGGACGGCAAACAGGGTAAGTCCTGGCTGTTCGACCTTGGCAAAGATCCAACCGAGTCGACAAACCTTGCCGCGAGCGAGCCGGAGAAGTTGGCGGAACTGCAAGCGCTGCTGGACCGGCACCATGAGAACGCGCGGGCCCCGCTGTATGCGTCGACGTCTGACATACCGGTGACGATCGACAAGACGAGCGCGCAGGAGCTGACGGCCGGGGACGAGATCGTGTGGTGGCCCAACTGATGGCGCCGGGCATGTCCTTGTTGCCTGCGTCCACCAACGACGCCTATGGCGGCATGAAAGCGGCCGCCTGGGGGCTCACCGTCATTGCCGCCGCGACGATCAGTTCGGCATTGCTGCATATCGGACTGCCCGACGGCGGCGCGGTGGTGATTGCCGGGCTCGATATCTCAGGCGCCGAACGCATCATCATCAGCCTGTTTGCCTGGGCCGGGACGACGCAATTCGTCTGGGGACTGATGTTGCTCGCCGTGTCATTGCGCTACCGGTCGCTCGTACCGCTCGCGCTTGGTCTGTTGACCATAGAACGCGCCCTGCACACCTGGAACATGTGGGGGCCCAAGGGCTCGCATCTGGCGGAGGGCCACCACCCGCCGGAGGCCTGGGTTACGCTGGGCAGCGTGCCCGTTCTGCTGATCTTTCTGGCGATGTCACTCCGGCGGGCCTGAAACAGCCGGGGGCATGTCTCTCACGACGCGGAAGCCAATATGGCCTGAGGAGAAATCCATTTCCTGAGGCTGGCGGGCGGCGGGCCGGTAGCGGCGGCAGAAATTGTCCGCACACAGATAGGATCCGCCTTTGATCGTGTTCTCGCCTGCCTGATAGGGCGTGGCGGTCCATTCCCAGACATTACCGATCATGTCGTAGAGGCCGATGGCGCTCGGCGCGAAGCAGCCTGCCGTCGCTCGGCCGGCGACCCCGTCCGAGGCTTGATCAATAACCGGAAAAATGCCTTGCCAGGTATTGGCGACAGGTTTGCCTGAAGCGTCAAAGGCGCCTGACTGGGGATCGGCGGGATCCGGCAGGCCGATGGCGGCGGCGTATTCCCATTCCTCCTCGGTGGGCAAGCGGGCGCCGGCCCAGGCGGCAAAGGCCTCGGCGTCACCCAGCGAGACATGCACGACGGGGTGGTGCATACGCGCGAAAATGTCCGACCCCGGACCTTCGGGCGCGCGCCAGGTGGCGCCGGGGACGAGTTGCCAGGTATCGGTGGGCGCCGCGCGTTCGGCCGGCATACGAAACACGGCAGAACCGGCACCAGGGCCACCGGCGGCCACGCTGCGCTCAGCCGTCGTCAGATATCCGGTCGCTTCAGAGAAACGTGCGAACTCGGCATTGGTAACTTCATGGGCGAGCATCTCGAAGCCTGCGATATGCAGGATCATCTCGGGCGCTTCTTCAGGATAGACGGCGTAGGCGCCCTTGCGGTACTGGCCGGATGGTATGTTGACGAACTGACCGATGGCATCGGCGTCCAGACCGCAAGTTGGTCGCGATACGTCAACCAGCGGCGCATCTGAGGGCGCCGCGGCACCGCATGCGGCGAGGACGGCCGCTGCGAGCAGCGCGCCCGCGCGCCTCATGCGCCGAGGAGACGTTCCAGCATCAGCCGGAACACAATGCCGGCTTCGTCCGGTGCGAGGTCCGAATCCTGGCGCAGGCGGCGCCAGGTCTGGAAGCTGGCGGAGGTTTCGATGGCGGCGAAGAGGACGGGATCATTGTTGATCTCCTCCGGCAGAAGCGCCTTGAGTGTCGAGCGTTCAATCAGCAGGCCGCGCCGGTATTCTTCCATGAGGAAGCGAGACTGGAACCGGCGCAGGTTCGCCGAGACCCGCACGGGCATGATGTGCTCGTAGATCTCGATGCGGCGGGCGATGTGTTCGAAGAAGCGCTCGCGCCACTCGCTCGCTTCGAAGGGGGCGAGGATTTTCGGCATGACTTCCGATGAAATGCGCTCGGCCATCTCCCCATAGAGGCTGTCCATATCTTCGAAATGGCGGAAGACCGTGCGCAGGCCGACTTCGGCGCGTTCGGCGACACGGGCCGCGCTGGGGCTCATCTCGCCTTCGCGGATGAGGCTGAACATCGCCTCGATGATCTGCGCACGGCTGCGTTCACTGCGCTGGCGCCGTCCGTCGGAAGTGTCAGACTTAGCCGCAGGGCCGAGCGGGATTATTTTCAGGTCGGTCATTCAAAACGCTCTCTTGACTTCGATCGACGTATTGGCCGCAGGCAGGGAGTAGATGAGGCCATCTTCGGCGACCTCCATCGGGCCGTCAAATAGAGCCTGGGCGTCCTTCATGAACAAGGCGTCGAGCGCCCTTGACGGCAAGGGGGGGACGGTATGGTAGAAGACAAGGCGTGCGGCGCCGGCGTCCTGGGCCGCGCGGGCGGCGTCGGCGGGCGTGGCATGGTAATCAAGGATGTCGTTCAGCACCTTGGCGAGGTCGTCCCTGCCCGCTTGCGCGATCGCTTCGCGCATGCGCAGAACCATGTCGGGGTTGAGCGCATCGTGGAACAGGAGGTCTGCACCAGTGGAGGCGGCGACGAGGTTCGAGTCGTAGATCGAATCGCCGCTGATCGAGACCGAACGGCCCTTGTAGTCAGCACGGTAGCCATAGGCGGGCTCGACTGGCGCGTGGCTGACCTTGAAGGCGGTGATCGTCAGGCCGCCCGCGTCGTAGACAACGGACTGGCCGCCGGGCCCAGCTGGCATGGTGATCGGGATGGGCGCGCCGCCGCGGCCTTCGGGGTTGGCGATTTCCGGGCCGTGATGGCCGGTGCGGTAGGTGCTGTCGATACGGTAGGCGGCGTTGAAACCGTTCACGACTTCATCGACGCCGGCTGGCCCGTGGACGGGCATCGGCACATCCCGGCCGCCATTGACCCAGGCCTGCATCAGGAGCTCGCCGAGGCCGTCCAAATGATCCGAATGCAGATGGGTAAGGAAGACCGCGTCTATCTCGGCGACGGGATAGCCCATCCGGGTCAGGGTCCGGATACCGCCCGAACCGGCATCGATGATGACGTGCTGGTCGCCGGCGACGAGAGCAAGACAGGGGCCGCCGCGCTGCGGGTCGGGGAACGGGGAGCCCGCGCCGCAAACGTAAACGTGGAGACCATCTTCCAGACCCGCGGCAGAGTTACGGCCGATGTTCTGCTTTACGGCGCGTTCGAAAAGGTATTCCGAGATCTGCACACGGAAGACCTGGGCGCCGGCGAAGAGGAGCGCGGCAGCCGCGCCTGCGATGAGGAGAGTCCAGCGAATGGTGCCCATGGTCTCAGCCCATCGCCTTGATCATATCGAGGAAGGGTGAGGCAACACCGGTCTGCGGGAGCACGGTTTCGATGTTCAACTGGCCCTCGAGACCGGCGGAGCGGTGTACGGCGATTTCGCGCCACTCCTCGGAGAGAGACATGCGCACCATTGAAGCGCGGTCGGGATACATGGCAATGGCGACTTCGTCCCAAAGCTCTTCGACCTGGCCGAGGGCCAGGAAGGTGACGTCGCCTGCAAAGATGAAGCGCCCGTCGAACTTCGGCAGGAGTTCGGCAACGGCGCGGCCGTAGATCATGTAGGCATCACGGCCGGAAAGATCGCAAGGGCGGCCATCGTCATACGCGGCCTTGTCCTTGAACTTCAGGAGATTGATCATGAAGATGGGGCCGTCGGGTCCCTTCTCCATCATCGCCGAGAACCGGGCGGGATCGGTCGGGAAAACTTCGTTCAATACCTGCATGTTTATTCCTCCTTAGCCGGATTATCCGGCCTGACGTTTCAATTCTTCCTCGATCACCCAGAGGCGGTCCTGGCCCCAGGTGATCACATCGCCCACCCGGAAGCTGGGGACGCCCCAGACCCCGAGGGCCATCATTTCGGCGCGGTTGGCTTCTGCCTCGGCGCGCCAGGTGTCTGTGTCCAGCTGCTGGCGAGCGGTGTTCCAGTCGAGGCCAGCAGCCTCTACAATCTGGCGCAAGCCGGAATCGCTGCCGGCATCGATGCCCTGCGACCAGACTCCGGCGAGAAAGGCCTGGCAGAATTCATAGCCCCTGCCCTGCGCCTGCGCCCAGGGCAGGATCGAATAGCCGCGCTCCACGGGCTTGCCAACCGGGTCTGCGATCTTGCCGAACGGCACGCCGTGGCGGCGAGCTTCGCGGGCCGTATCGAACGTGATATACTGCCTTTTTATGCGCGGCACCGGCAGGCCGCGCATGACCATGGGCAGGACGTAGCGCAGCTTCAGTTCGGCGCCATAGGCATCGGCCAGCACCTTGGCGCGGGCGACAACAATGTACGTGTACGGACTTCTGAAGGATAGGTAGTAGTGCAACTCCGGCGTGGTTGCGCTTCGGCCGGTTCCGGACGGTACGGCCAGCGGCGACAAGATAGCGGCGTTACCCACTCCGGGTCTCTGCGCGCCAAGTTCGGTCAGGCGCGCTTCGAGATAGTGCAAGCGGTCGAGCCCCCAGTACCACTCGCCAGCATAGTTGAAGGTGGCGCCGAGATAATGCCCAAGCTCTTCACGCTTCTGGCTCCCTGCCGCAAGGCGGGCGTCTAGGCCGGTGGCAGATCCTGCGGAGCCGGAAAGCTTTCCGCTCCAGAGATCGTTGCTGATCTGAAGCGCATCGACGAGAAACGATCCACCATCAATCGCAGTAGCAAAACGCGCATTGGCGGTTTGGATCTGGCCAGCTTCGGGCTGGCGGCCAGGATCGATGAATTGCAGCCCGGCCCGGCGCGCGAGACGCGCCGTATCGATCCGGGCATAGGCTTCAAGTCGGCTGCGCTCGGGCGCCGCCCAATCCGGCGGCGGCGCAACGAGGTGGACGTTCAGGCGGATATCATAGCGCGCCGAGAGTTGCGGCAGGACCTGCAGGCAGATGTGCGCGTAGGGATCCGCGGCCTCATGGAAGTAATCAACAGTGTGCGGCGCCGAGGCGGCGCGGCGTTTCGATTCCTGCATGGCCCGGTTACGCTTGAGCCTCTTTTCGCTCGTGATGCTTGCGGCGACGCGTGACACCAGAAAGGATTTGATCGTCATCGGCTCATGCCTCGCGCGCAGCGCCAAAACGGTTTGCCTGCGGCGCGTGCGCGGGCGAGCCATCGAGGGTGCCTTGTCGTCATAACTGAGATTACGGCACTATTCGTGCCACATTATCAAGCCCTACTCAAGCCCGGATCAATCCCTTCTTGAGCGGCGGCGGCGCCAGAAAAAAACGCCGGCCGCAAGAGCGAGCACCGCGCCGGCTCCCGCACCGATCAGGACCGGCCCGTATTGCTTTGCCTGGCGTGCCATCGAATGGCGCGTGACTTCCGCGAGCGAGTCGTAGCCGGGAGGCACTTCCAGCACGCCGACGCGGCGGCTATAGCTGGCATACTCCGTCTGCAGATCATCATAAGTTTCTGGATAGGACGCGCTGAGATCTTCGGTTTCGCCTGGGTCTTTCGAAAGGTCGTAAAGCCGCCACCGGGCATCCCCGTGCGGCTTCTGGTTACGCGTCAGCTTGTAATCGCCTTTGATGACAGCGGCGTTGCCGGATACTTCGATGACGATGGCGTCGCCGGGTCCATACACGGCGTCTGTCTCGCCGCGCAATAGCGGCAGGAGACTCCGTCCGGTGATGGGTTTGGCGCCGTCGAGGTCTGCCGGTGCGCCGGCGAGCGCCAGCAAGGTCGGCGCGATATCGGTGACGTGCGCCCGGGCGTCGATCCTCCTGCCGGAGGACAAGCCTGCCCCCGACAGGATGAAAGGAACGCGGATGCCGCCTTCAGAACCGAGGAACTTGAACTTGTCGTGCGGCGACGCCGCCGCCATCGCCCACTCCGGACCAATAAATGCCCAGCTGCCTTTTTCCCCCATACCCTCTGCATCCAGATGATAGCCGTTCATGCTCATCCAGAACTTCATCCGCGGGTCAGTGTCGCCGCGGGATGGCTCCGGGCCGTTGTCGGAGGTAACCACGAAGACCGTATTCTCGAACTGGCCCGTCGACTTCAGGTGCGCGACCAGGCGCCCAATGTGGAAATCCATCGCCTCGAGCATGCCGGCATTGACCTCCATCCGAGCAGCGTAGAGCTTTTGCTCTTCCGGCGACAGCGAGGCCCATGCGCGAAAGTGATCCGGCATCGGCGCGAGGGCGGCGTCTTCAGGAACGAAGCCCTGCGCCTTGGCGCGCCCCCACCGGGCAAGGCGTGTCTCGTCCCATCCGGCATCATACACGCCTTTGTATTTCGCCGTGAACTCAGCGGGCGCCTGGACGGGGATGTGAACTGCCTGAAATCCGAGGTAGGCGAAGAAGGGCTCCGTGGACGGACCTTCTTCGAGATACGACACCATCTTGTCCACAATGAAGGCGGATGAATAGAAATCCTCCGGCAAGCTCGCCGGCTTGCCGTCCTCATACCAGGGCGCGTCGGCGTAGTAAGGCATGTAGGACTTGTCTTCCCAGTTGTCGGCCCCCGAGGCATCCAGCGCGAACGAGCGCTCGAAACCATGCGCCACCGGCAGATCGCCCTTGCCGCTGCCGAGATGCCATTTTCCGGTCATCAGCGTGCGGTATCCGAGCGGCTTCAGACGGTCGGCCAGCGTTGCGACCCCCGGCTCGAGTCGCATCGTATATCCGGGCTGACCTTCATGTTCCTTCGGCAGAACTTCCGGAATGGTGGAGACGCCTGTGAGGTGGCTGTCCATTCCGGTGAGAAGCATGGCGCGCGAGGGCGAGCAGAGTGGAGATGAGTAGTAACGCGTAAACATTGCGCCGCCCGATGCCAGCGTATCGATGTTGGGCGTACGAGCCTCCCCGCCATAGATGCCGAGGTCCATGAAGGCCGCATCGTCGATCAACAGGATCACGAAGTTTGGGCGCGCGGACTGCGCAGCCGTCTGCGCCTCGACGCGCGATGACAGCACCAGCACTGAAAACGCGATTGCCAGAAAGATCCGCGACATGACCCCTACCATAAATGTTGCCAGTCTCTTCTGCCAGCCTGAACGCCGCGGATGTTGGTGAACTCGACACTGGATGGAACCGTTATGTCCCGGGATCAAGATGCACCCGTGTGCCAGTATCGGTTAGCCGCCATGAAAGAGGCGCATGAACTGATCCATCGCGAAGCCTATCGCCGCATACCCCAGCGTCAGGAACAGGACGCAATAGACGACGCCAAGCACACTACCGATGACCGCAAGAACGCCGTCGCGCTCGATCATGGCAAGCGCCATCAAGGCGATGGCAACACCCGGAACGCCATTCGTGCCCGGCCCAGGGATGGCTACGATGGCGGCGAAAATCAGCATCAGAATAGCCAACAAGGGCTCAGCGCCCCGGCCCGCGAGGAAGCGCAGGCGCGGCTTCGCAAGCCGCTCGATCCGCAGCAGCCAGGGAATGACCGCCTTGGTCATTTTGCGGAAAGTGGACATGCTGATCGTGTGCACACGGATGCGCCGCGGCAGCCAGGGGCGGCGTTGGCCGACCACCATCTGACCGGCGAGCAGCGCGATGGGCAAGGCTACGAAAGACTGGATGCCCACGAGAAACGGGATCATCGCCGGGATCGCAAACAGGAAGATCAGCATGCCGAATGCGCGCTCTTCGAGGGCGTCAACAATGGCGCCGAACGAGATTTCGGTTTCATCGGCGAGGTCGGATATCTGGCGCAGGATATCCGACGCCGAGCCGTGCAGGGCGTCGATCCCTCGCGCGGCAAGATTATCGAGCTCGGGCACGGGCTGAGGGCTTACCTGGAGAGGGCCTGCGCCCTCGCCGGGTGGGCTGTCTTCGTTATTCAGGCTCGACATGCTCGACTAGCCGGTGAAGGCCCCTGTTGTTCCGTGCCCACGGATGGAAGCTGAAGCGGGGCGGGCTGCGCAATGCAATCTGTCACAAACTTCATATTGGTAAGCGAACTACTCCCTCGCGGGACCGGCGTAAAGCGTATCTGCGCCGTCGTCTCAATGAAGATGGTGCAGCAAGACGGGCGCGTGTGTGGGGATGGATTGGTGTGCCCAACAGGGTTCGAACCTGTGACCTGCTGATCAAAAGCTACATAAATTTGCAGATGAATACTCGTCGAGACTACGCCGCCAGATTTCGCCGGCGTCCATTGCGGAAGCCGCAAGGCAGAAGGGCTCTGACCGAACACCATTTTGCTTGCGTTGAAGCGGTTATTCCGCAAGGTTGCAGCCAGGGTGACGGCCAGACGACGGACCGGACGTTGGGGAATGCATGAGCAAAGACGTTAACGGACTGATTGCGGGATTCCAATCCTCGCACAGCCCTTCCGAGATTGTCGAGCGGGTGTCGGAGTTCAGCGCCAGGCACGATTTTCCTGTGCTGATGCTCGGCCACATGACCAATCCAATGTCGCATGCGCGCCATGTCAGGTTCCTGATCTCGACATGCCCTTCCGAGATGTTCGACCGGCTGATGAAGTCCGACGCTTTTCTTTATGATCCGGTCCTTCACCGGATGCTGCGCGCGTCGGCGCCGTATTGCTGGTCAGCGGTGCACCGGACTGATCCGCCACCGAAACACACGATGCTGTCGATTGTCCGCACGTTCGGTTTTGAGGATGGAATGTCATTTCCGATCTTTGGCCTGAATGGCACGCCCGGCGGAATAAGCCTGTGCGGCGCCGGACGAGGGCTGGTACCGGAAGAGATCGACAACATGCACCGCGTCTATACGGCCGCCTTCCACCGGCTGGAAGCGCTGCTCGGCCCCTTTGTCTATGAGCAGAACTACGGACTGACATCGCTGGAGCGCGCAGCCCTGCAATGTGCTGCCGGCGGCAAGAGCACGTCTGAAACAGCTGACATCCTTGGAATCGCCGCCGACAGTGCCAAGGACGCCCTGAAACGCGCTCGCCGCAAGCTCGGCGCACGCAATACCGCTCAGGCCGTAGCGATCGCGGTTGCGGCAAAGTTAATGGTTTAGGCCGTCAAGTCCCCTTTCGGGGCCTTGCGGACCCAATTGCAGGTAGACGAGATAAGACGCTCACTGTGGCGTGGAGTCGTTTTGCCTGAAGACTCAATTTTTCCAGAAGAGCCGGACGTAGCGGGCAAAACGTCGCTCTTTCCCCAGCTCGGCGATGGGCCGGCCCGGCAATGACCGCACTCGCCCATCTTTCCTATAGTGAGAGGTTCAAAGAAGACGGCGTTGTGTGTCTTCGCGATGTGCTGGCGCCGTCCGAAGTCGAAGGGCTTCGCGCCGTTGCAGACGCCCAGATCGAAGCGCATCTCACAGAGCTCAAAGGGCTGAACCTTGATGCATTCGCCCGCGAACTCTGGGAGCCGGCCGGGCGGGGGGAGTCCTTTGGCACACCGGACTTTGATCTGGCGGCATTGCGGCGCGCGATACGCGCCGACCCGGACGCACGTCCGTTGCGGGAAGCAGAGGACGCTGCAAAGGATGGATTGTTTCTGTATGATACCGGGTTCTGGCGCCATGAAAGTGCGGTCAGATCCGTCGCTTTAGATTCGCGACTGCCGGAACTCATCGCAGATATCCTGGATACAAGCCGGTTGCATTTCTGGGACGCCGAGGCGTTCATCAAACTTGCGCATACGGCGCAAAGAACAGCCTTTCACCAGGACCTTTCTTACATGCAGGCCAAGGGACAGAAATGTGCTTCGGTCTGGATACCCCTGGATGTAGCGGATTCTGAAAACGGAACGATGCAGTACGTACGCGGATCAAACCGGTGGAACAGGTTGTTTGCCCCGAATGCGCTTGTTGCGCAGACACCTCTTCCTGCCTCTCGTCTTCCAAAGCTGCCTGACATCGAAGGCAACATGGCTGACTTTGACATTATCAGTTTCGACGTAAAGCCCGGAGACGTGATCATTCATGAAGGGCGAACAGTGCACGGGTCAGGCGGAAACAACAGTCATCGCCCCCGGCGCGCGTTCTCACTCCAATACTGCGGAGACGACGTGCGCTATCACAAACGTGCCGGTCGTTTCTTCTCACCGCGCATGACCCACAGCCTATTACCGGGCGATGCCCTTTTCGCCAAAGACTATCCTGTCGTGTGGCCGCGGCCGTGGCCGCAGTTGCTGCTCGCAGACCTGTATGCGGGAGCAGAACCTAAGGCGCTCGAGGGCAAGCAAAGTCCGGCCTGAGTGTTGAGAAAACAGGCGAGACTCAGGACTCGTTCGGAGGCGAGCTGATCGAGCCGCGCCTGGAAGGCGACCGGCAAGCCATTCGTCTGGCGCTCGGTCACGCGGAACCGGAATACGATTTCTGTCCCGTCGATCCGATGTGCCGCCCTGACCAAAGGGATCGGTGGCATCACCCCCGGCATGAAACTGAAACTTGCCGCGTGAAGATCGGAAATCCGGCCAATTAAAAATGGGATGATTACCTTCTCACTTACGAAGAAGTACCGCAGATGAAGGCTGTTGGCCCAGTTCGCGGCAATACCAGCCGAAGCTGACAAATATTGCACCATTTGTTCGAAAGCTTTGCTCCAAATCAAAATGCAAAGCTCGCTCAAACTGCGCCGCTCGAGACCCCGTCATCACGGCGGGGCGCTCGCACCGGTTAAGATAGTTGCGAGAATCGCAGCCTTAGCGTAGCCGAAAGGCGAGAGCTGTTTGAGATTGTATTGGCACGAAAGAAAGGTGACGAGTTATGAAGAAATACATTTTGTCTCTTATCCTTATTGGTTTGGCAGTACCTGCTGTTGCCGAGCCCAGAGACACCCGACCCGGCGCCGTCGCACCGAAGGTCAAGATCGAGCCCAAGGTCATTGAACGTCCCGGAGTAGCCCAGCTCGAAAGGAAGCAGGACGAACAAGAGGCACCTCAGAATGCTGAAATTTGCTATTCGTTCGTGTGCGGCCAATGCCGGGAAGTCAATCGCTCCTTTACGGGGACCTACATCAAGGAGCGGAAAGACGCGCCCTGTCCGACACAGCCGTCTTCCTGTGATGTCAATTCGCGCGGGGCTTGCGCCGGTCTGAATGATCAAGGGATGTCGACCGTAACCGACCCAATGGGACAGTAACGCGTTCGCGGGCCTCCCGGACCCGGCTCACGGCCGTTCTTGTATGATACTCCACAGCGCCGTCTGTCCGTCGTGAGCTATCCCCGGCCAGAACGCTCGCGGGCCTAAGGCAGGCGCGGCGGTCCCTACCGCCGCCGCGCCTGCCTTAGGCCCGCTGTCGGAGGCCATGAACGCTTCCAGCATCACCGGGGCGAGCGTCTCGACGCCTGCACGCTCACCATGCGCCTCCGCATAGATCGCGGCGTAGGCTTCAAGCTCGGCCCTGAGCGCCGGATCGATCAGCAGGATAAGCTTGAGCGGGGTGCGGTCCGGCAGAGGTCCGATCTTCAAGGCAGGTTCTGTCATCAGGGGTCTCCATAAGGCCTGAGAATGAGGTCCTGGCTGACCAGGATGCGCAGCCGCCATCCCGGCCGGATCGTGATCGTCGGCTGCACGGAAAGTTGCCGGCGGAGCACTTCGTCGCCGGCCCGGCTGGCGCCGTCCTGCACCGCGTCCCGCAGCGCGCGGGCAAGCTGGTCATCTTCTTCGGCAAGCTCTGCCCCGACACTGATCAGGCTGGAGAGCGCCGCCGCCGAGAACATCCGCAGCGTGTGACGATCGACCCGGTCGGCAAGGCCGGCATACCCGGCCGTGTCGGTACCGGGCAGGTTCTCGATACGGATCGATGAGCCGTCCGGCATGATGATCCGTGACCAGACGACCAGGGCGCGCGACTGGCCGAACGCAATGACATTGTCACACCGCCCGATCAGCTTTGCGCCCTGCGGGATGAGCACATGGCGCCCCGTCACCGTATCATGGACCGGCTCGGTCACCTGGCCGATCACCTGTCCGGGCAGGTCAGAATTTATCCCCGTAAGCAGCACCGCCGGGATCACCGTCCCGGCCATCACCTGCCAGGGCGAGACCGGATCCTCCAGCCGGTGCGGGTTGTAAATCGAGGGATCGGAGACCCCTGCCGCCGGGCCCTGCCCCGGCTGAGCTGCGTCCTCCCGGGCGAGGCGCGCCAGCGCGGCAAACGGATCGCTGCTCTCCGGCGCGGCGCTCGCCTCAGCACGGCGCGGCGCGCCGGCCTGGGCCGGGCCTGCGACCGCAAAGAAGATCGCGCCCGCGCGCACCTCAGCAGTCTCGGCCGCCAGCAGTGCAGCAGGATCCTCGCCGGCATAAGGCCCCTGGCCGCCATAAGCCTCCGGCCCTGGCACGTCGCCGAACGCAAGCCGGCCTTCGCGCTGCGCCGCCAGGATCGGCGGGCCGAGATCACCGGGCAGCGGAGGGCCGAGCTCCGGAGGCGGAGGGCGCACCGCACTAGATGAAGGCTGTTTGCCCAGTTCGCGGCAATACCAGCCGAAGCTGATAAATACTGCACCGTTTGTTCGAAAGCTTTGCTCCAAACCAAAATGCAAAGCACGCTCAAACTGCGCCGCTGGAGACCCCGTCATAACGGCGGGGCGCTCGCACCGGTTAAGAGAAGACCCGCCCAGGTACCCACTATCGATAGAGGACACCATCGCCCATTATTGATCAGTGCGCCGCGCAAACCTCTTCCTCAAGGCTGCGATGCCCGTCGGCTCCCTTCCCTGCCTGCCGCTCCAGCAGAGGGCGCGCCCAGCCTGAGGCAACAAGTGGGCGGGATCAATAATAGTAATTTGGTGACACATCTGATAGTAATCTGGTGAACCCTCTGACCGCATCCCGGTGAGCGGCAAAACGAGGAGCGCCCCCGCATGCCGGATACATACCTGCCCAGGCACCTCGTGCCCGAACTGGAAGCCGCCCTTAAACATACGAGGATTGTTAATCTGACCGGCCCCCGCCAGGCTGGCAAGACAACACTCGTACGCGACCTTTTCGCCAGGGGGCGTCTTGTCAGCCTCGACGATGCCGCAACACTCGCGGCCATCGAGACTGACCCCTATGGGCAGATCAGGTCCCTGCGTGACCAGCTTGGTGACCAGCCCCTGATCATCGACGAAGCCCAGCGCTCCGCCCGTCTCCCCCTCGCGATCAAGCAGATCGTCGACGCAGACAGGCGAAAGGGACAATTTGTCCTGACCGGCTCCTCGAATGTCTTTCGCACCGCGACGGTCGCCGATTCTCTTGCGGGACGGATGCGCAGCCTGACGCTATGGCCCCTCTCGGCTGCCGAGATCCATCGCGCACCTGTCTCCAGGCTGGTCAGCTGGGCGACGGGTAAAGACCCGCAACTCTCCGCCATCAGGGCAAAGGCTGTTTCCCGCCCGGCCATCATCGATCTCGTCCTGAGAGGCGGCTTTCCGGAAATCCGGCAGATGCCTCTCAGAGAGAGGCAGCGGCAATACAGGGACAATGTCGACGCGATGATCGACCGCGACGTTGCTGACATCATGAAGATCAGGAAACCAGATGCGCTCCGTCGGCTGACGGATCAGATGGCTGCACGTACCGCCAATGAGCTGAACATCGTTGAACTGTCCAACGCCGTGAAAGTCCGGCGTGAAACGACCCAGCAATATATCGACATCCTGCTCAGACTCTCCGTGATCGTACAACTTGGAGCATGGGCATCAGGGGAAGGCAAGCGGGAGATCAGGAACCCGAAATACCATTTCGCTGACAGCGGCGTCCTGTGTGCGCTGCGCCGCTTTGGAGACCAGTCCTTCGATCTGGGGGCTGACCCGGTCGCCTTTGGCGCCGTGCTGGAAAGCTATGTCCTGAATGAACTCCTCCGGGCCGCCCCCCTCCAGGACGCTGATGCGCGCTTCTATCACTGGCGCAGTGCAGACCGCCGCGAGATCGATATTCTGATCGAGAGCGGACGTTCACTGGTCGGCGTCGAGGTCAAGGCATCTGCAAGCGTCGATGCCGGCGACCTGCGCCACCTGCGCTGGTTCAGCCAGGACGGCCCCGGACGGACGCGGCAGTTCACAGGGATCGTCTTTTACCTGGGCTCGGAGAAACTGTCTTTCGGCAACAGGCTGTTTGCGCTCCCGGTCAGCAGCCTGTGGTCCGGGTCAGGATAAGCGAGCCCGCTGGACGCGGCGCGCGCCGGCTGAGGTCATGAGAGGCAGACCACACGGCCAAACGGGAAGGACGGGCCGGCGAGCCCTGCCTGTATGATACTCCACAGCGCCGTCGGTCCGTCGTCAGCTATCCCCGGCCAGAACGCTCGCGGGCCTGTATGCGGGAGCAGAACCTAAGGCGCTCGAGGGCATGCAAAGTCCGGCCTGAGTGTCGAGAAAACAGGCGAGACTCAGGACTCGTTCGGAGGCGAGCTGGTCGAGCCGCGCCTTAAAGGCGACCGGCAAGCCGTTCGTCTGGCGCTCGGTCACGCGGAACCGGAATACGATTTCTGTCCCGTCGATCCCATGTGCCGCCCTGACCAAAGGGATCGGTGGCATCACCCCCGGCATGAAACTGAAACTTGCCGCGTGAAGATCGGAAATCCGGCCAATTAAAAATGGGATGATTACCGCCCGCTCGAAAGCTGCTTCTGCAGCATCAGCGCAACGCGCCGCAACAACATCGATGGCCTCACCGCTCCGGATCACGGCGACCACCCCAACCCAGCCGGCCGTCATACGCAGGTTAGGTAATCGGATAGGCCCATCCATCCCTCCAGAAACCAAGGGACCACCCGAGCGAGACGATCGCAAGCGGAAACGCGAAATCTGCGCTTAACTTACGTTTGCCCATGATTGGAGAATCGACCGCAGAAAACCGCTAAGTTCTTGAAGTCTTTGGTGTGCCCAACAGGATTCGAACCTGTGACCTACTGATTAAAAGTCAGTTGCTCTACCAGCTGAGCTATGGGCACGACCTTGCCAGTCCATCCGGACCGAGCGAGGCATTTAGGCTGGAGGGCGTGGCGGGTCAACCGCTACCTGCACGCCGAGGCTTGATAGGACCGGCTTTTTGGAGTTCGCTCGGCGGATGAAGGTCTTTTTCGCCGTCACATTGCTCAGCTTGACACTGATTGGATGCACAACAAATGCCGACGCGCCCGGAGCGTCGAGTGCCGGTGATGACCTCACAAATGCTGTTCTCACGCCGCTCGAAGACTTCAACCTTCGCCGAACAGAAGTTCCGCCCGTTCTGGCGTCCATGGATAGCCCCTACGCCCTTGATGCGGACCTGACATGCGGCGAAATTGCAGCCGCGATTGCGGATCTCGATACCGTACTCGGGCCGGATTGGGACGCTCCGGCACCCACAAAACAGCTGAGGAGCGAAATGCTGACACACCAAGCCTCCGAAGCGGCGATGGGCGCAGTCGAATCAGGTGCGACAGGGTGGATTCCCTTCCGGGGCCTGTTGCGCAAGGCCACCGGGGCGGACAGCCACGAGACGCGTTACAATCGGGCATTTAACATCGGTGCCCAACGGCGCGCCTATCTGAAGGGCTACGGGCTCGCGAAAGACTGCGCCGTTCCGGCCCGGCCGGACTTCAACACGATGCTGACCCGCGGGTCCGAAGGCTCTGGCGACGGAAACTAAGGCTCAGGCTTCCCGGCCTTCTTTGGGCGCCGACCGGGTGCCTGCCCATGCCGATGAGAGACGGGCCCGCAGGGCTTCAAACCGGCCCTCGGCAATGGCGGCGCGGATTTCGGCCATCAGCGCCTGAAAGAACGCCGTGTTATGCCAGGAGAGCACCATCGGACCAAGATACTCGCCGGCCTTGAACAGGTGATGCAGGTAGGCGCGCGAGAAGTCGCGGCTGGCGGGGCAATCCACCGCTGAGTCGAGCGGCGACAGATCCTCGGCGAACTTTGCATTGGTCACGTTGACAGGCCCGTCCCAGGTCCAGGCCTGTCCATGACGGCCAGACCGCGTGGGTAACACGCAGTCGAACATGTCGATGCCGCGCGCAACACTCTCGACGAGATCGATCGGCTTGCCGACGCCCATCACATAGCGCGGCAGGTGCGCCGGCAGGTGTGGGACGGTAAAATCGATCGTGTCGCACATCTTCTGGTGGCCCTCACCCACAGCGAGGCCGCCAAGAGCGATGCCGCCGAAGCCTTGCGCAATGACGCCTTTGGCTGAGCGCTCGCGCAGCGCCGGGAAGTTCGAGCCCTGCACGATGCCGAACAGCGTCTGCACCTTACGATCACCAAAAGCTTCAAGGCTGCGCTGACCCCAGCTCAGGGAGAGTTCGAGACTGCGCTCGGCTTCCTGCGCCGTGCACGGGAAGTTTGTGCACTCGTCGAGTTGCATGGAGATATCAGCGCCCAGCAAGTCGGCCTGGATTTCGATGGAGCGGGCCGGGGTCAGCCGGTGGGTTGAGCCGTCGATATGGCTCTGGAAGGTCACGCCGTCGGCGTCCATCTTGCGCAACTGCGCGAGGGACCAGACCTGGAACCCGCCGGAGTCAGTCAACATCGGCCCCGACCATTTGGCGAAAGCGTGCAGGCCACCGAGCTTCTTCACGCGCTCGGCGCCGGGACGCAGCATCAGGTGGTAGGTATTGCCAAGAATAATGTCCGCGCCGGCTGACGCGACCTGGTCCATGTAGAGCGCCTTGACCGTGCCGGCCGTGCCGACCGGCATGAAGGCGGGCGTACGGATATCGCCGCGCGGCGTCCCGAGACGGCCGGTGCGCGCCGCGCCTTCAGTTGCGCTGATTTCAAAAGGAAAGATGGCCATGCGCTGGGGCTATAGGCCGGGCCCCGCGTGAAGCCAAGCGCGCACCTGTCAGGCCGCCATCGCACCCCAGGCCGCCATCAGGATGGTAAAGGCGCGCATGTCGCCTGTGGTCGTCGGCGCCATCTTGTTCATGACATAGGCATAGGTCGTGTGCGCATCCATGTCGCTGACAACCAGCGAGCCACCATAACCGCCCCAGTAGATCGAATTGGGGTTCGGGAATGGTATCATACCGCCGGAGAGGCCAAAGCCCATGCCGTAGCGCACGGGAATGCCGAGGATTCTGTCCGTTCCCTCGATCTGGAGTTCGAGCGCCTTGCGGACACCCGCTTCCGACAGGATCTGCTTGCCGTTCGCGAAGCCGCCATTCGCCATGAGCGACTGGACAGCGGCCACGGAGCGCGCATTGCCCGTGCCGCCGGCCGCGGGAATCTCGGCGCCGCGCCAGGCACGCGTACGTGTGTCCAGCGGATTGATTTGAGGGTTATTTGCCATGTTCGCGACGAGTTCATCCGTCGTGCCCTGGCCCAGCGTGCCGCCGGGAGGCGGCGGCGTCAGTTCGCCAACCCGGTGATCCTCCGTGGACGGAAGACCGATGTGGAAATCTGCGCCCAGCGGTACTGCGATCTCCTTGCGGAACAGGTTGCCGACGGTCTCGCCGGCCACGCGGCGGATCACTTCGCCGACAAGATAGCCCTGCGTCATGGCGTGATAGCCGGGCGCCGTGCCGGGTTTCCAGTAAGGTGCCTGGGCGGCGAGCAAGCTTGTCGCCTTCTCCCAGTCATAGAGGTCTTCGCGAACGAGCGGTTCTTTCCAGCCGGAAAGTCCGGCTGAGTGGCTCATCAGGTGCGCGACGGTGACATCGGCTTTGCCGTTGGCAGCGAACTCCGGCCAGTATTTTGCGACCGGCGCGGTGAATTCGAGCGCGCCCTTGTCCGCCAGGTAGAGCGCTGTGAGCGCCGTCATCGTCTTGGTGGTCGAATAGACGTTGACGATGGTGTCCTTTTGCCATGGCCTGGTCCGGGCGTCATCGGCATGCCCGGCCCAGATGTCGACCACCGACTTGCCCTCGAGTGTCATGCAGAAGGACGCGCCGTTCTCCTGCACGCCGTCGAAATTGGATTCAAAAGCCGCCTTTACCGGCGCAAACCGGTCCTCAGCGAATCCACTGGCTTGAACAGTTGTCATGTCGTCCTCCCATCCCGCGCCCGTCCGGTCTTCCCGATCGCCGCAGCAGGATGGGGATGGCTTAACGCAGGGACTGCAAGCGTGACAATACCTTCCGCTAGGGCGCAGGCGGGCGCCGCGGCGCAACGATTAAAAGATCAGAACGTGATCTCGAGACCGGAGAGCTCAGGCAGTTGCAACACGATGATGAGATCGCGCAGCTCCTGACGGGCAGCCTTGTGGCTCATCGTGAAGGCAACATTTGACGCCGATTCCGACAGGTCGAGGAGTGTCAGGCCGGCGGGGAAAAGTTCGCGGTAGATCACCCGCTCCGAAAGACCGGGCGCCAGGCGGAAGCCGATACGTTTAGAAAGGTGCTCAAGCGCCCCGCCGACGCGCTCCTTGTTGCGCGCCGCCAGTGGCGACATACGATTGCGCATCACCACCCAGTCAATCGGGCGGCGGCTGGTCTGAGCCTTCGTCTTGCGGCAATTCCAGACCATCTCAGAATAGAAGCTGGGCCGGAGTACTTCCAGCGTCTGGGGGTTCACATCGCCGAGCAGGTCAAAATCGACGAAGCTGTCATTCAGCGGCGTAATCAGGGTGTCGGCGTGCATGTGGGCGAGGCGGGACAGGAACGTGTCGCCGCCGGGCGCATCGATGATGATGAAATCGCACTCACGCTTGAGCCGGCTGAGCGACATCAGGAAGCGTTGGCTTTCTTCGGCCTCCGCCCTGTCGAGATCGCGCTCCTTGCTGGCCTCGAGACGCACGATTTCGGGCATCTTGAGCACGGCGTTGGTGTTCTGCATCCAGCGCGTGCGGTTCTCTAGATAGCGTGTCAGCGAGCGCTGGCGGACATCGAGGTCGATTACGCCGACTTTCTTGCCTATGCAGAGCAGCGCGATGCTGAGGTGGACCGAAACGGTGGATTTGCCGGCGCCGCCCTTTTCATTGCCAATGACAATGACGCGCGCATCAGCGACTTGCTGGGGTATGTCGGCCAGGCCCGTCCGGCTCAAGGAAGACATCCCGTCGGCAGGCATTCACGCGACTCCACTTAACACAGCCACTGGCCGGCAAAACCTAACGCATCAAGCGACGCGGGATAGCGATTCAATAGACGCGGAGGGTTTCTGAAGTGTTAGGCTGCTTTCAACAAAGAGATCATCTTCATCGAATGCGACAACGTTTGTGAGCACCGGCATAGGCGCGGCAATCTCGTCAAAGAGCGCAGGATCGAAGGCAACCGAGCCAGCATAGACCGGCTGATAGCTTTCCTCGGCCGAGAGCGGCATCTTCATAAGGTTCGACAGAATCGAGCGCAAACCGGACAAGGCGCCGGATACGCGGCCGTATTCCTGGTTCAGCATGTAAACTTCAGATGAAACTGCCGCCTGCGGACGATCAAACATCCAAGAATCGACCAGATCGCCCGGCACTGCGCTGCTTCTTCGCTCTTCCGGCTCGCGCACCTGAATGCGGGCCTGCCGCAGTCCCAGCGAAACAGCCCCAAACAAGGCCAGCGATCTAACGGAATTTACGATATGATGTGCCATGACTAGGAAATTCCAGCTTATGGGTTAACAACCGGTTTACTTCATCCTGAGGCGGAGCCGGAACAAAGTGAATTCCACGCAAGAAAAGACGATCACCGTCATCCGCACGCGTGTGGCGCTGCAGCAACAGGTGCGTGTCTGGAAAGCCGCAGGTGAAACGGTCGGATTCGTGCCCACGATGGGCGCCCTTCATGCCGGGCATTTGTCGCTCGTTGAAAAGGCAAAGGAAACCGCCTCGAGGACGGTCGCGAGCATATTCGTTAACCCGACCCAGTTTGCGCCGGGCGAAGACTTCGACACCTATCCGAGGCGCGAAGCCGAAGACCTCGCCTTGCTTGCGGGCATCGGATGCGACGCCGTTTACCTGCCGGGTGTTGCAGAAATGTATCCGGATGGTTCGGTCACGGACGTTCGGGTCAACGGAATGTCGGACCTGCTGGACGGGATCTATCGTCCGCACTTCTTCTACGGCGTTGCCACCGTCGTGGCGCGGCTGTTGCTGCATGCCCAGCCGGACGTCGCCATATTCGGCGAGAAGGATTTCCAGCAGTTGCAAATCATCCGTCGGATGGTTCGCGACCTGGGCTTCGCGGTACGGATCATTGGCGGCGAAACCCGGCGGGATGCGGACGGTCTCGCCCAGTCGTCGCGTAATCTTTATCTGTCACCCGAAGAGCGCCAGGTCGCGGGAGCCATGTTCGCCGCGCTACACCGCGCCGCTGTGCGGCTGTCGCTGGGGGCCAAGCCTGCAGATGTGCGGGCAGAAGCGACCGCTCATCTCTTGCGGTCAGGCTTTCGAAGCGTGGACTATATTGCGCTGGTCGATTCGGACTCGCTCATCGCCTTGCCTGATGAAGTCGCGCTCACCACTGGCAGCGCGAGGCTTCTGGGCGCGGCCTGGCTCGGCCGCACGCGATTGATCGACAATCTCAGCGTGACGAGGTGAAGGCCTTGAGGGCGTCGAGGCAGCGCTGGTTGTCGTCTGCACTGCCCACCGTGATGCGGAGTTTGGTGGGCAAGCCGTAGCCCGCGATGGCACGGACCAGAATGGCATTGTCCTTCAGGTACTGGAGGGCCGCCGCAGCGCGCTCGGCCGAGCCGAACTCGGCCACCACGAAATTTGCGTGCGATGCGGGCGTGTGCAGGCCGAGCGCTGTAAGTCCGGCGGTCAGGATATCCCGCCACTCGGTGTTGTGCTCGCGTGAGAGCCGAAGGAACGCTTCATCGCCTACACTGGCAATGCCGGCTTCGACGGCCAGCGTGTTTACATTGAACGGCCCCCGGATACGCTGGAATGTATCGGCGATCGCCTTAGGCATGTAGGCCCAACCGAGCCGCAGCGCAGCGAGGCCGTAAATCTTCGAGAAGGTGCGCATCATCACAGTGGTATCACGGCGATCCACCAGATCGCGAAGGTCGGCTTCGTATTGAGGCCCGAGATACTCCGAGTACGCACCATCCACGACAAACAAGACATGCGGCGGCAGCGCGTCCTGCAGGGCGCGCAAGGCGTCGAGCGACAGCATCGTGCCGGTCGGATTGTTTGGATTGGCGAGAAACAGGATCTTCGTGCGCGGCGACACAGCGCCGAGGATCGCGTTGACGCCTGCCGTCATGTCCGTTTCCGGAGCCTTGATCGCGGCAGCGCCATGCACGCGCGCAGAAACTTCATACATAGAGAAAGCGTGCTCTGTGAACAGCACTTCGTCGCCCGGTCCGGCATAGCACAGGGTCAGGATGTGAATAATCTCGTCGGACCCGGCCGAAGTGACGACGCGTGAGGCGTCGGCGATACCCTTGGCCGATGCAATCGCTGCACGGAGCGCGCCATAATCCGGGTCGGGATAGACTTGCAGCCCCTCGCCCGCCGCCTTGCGGATGGCCTCAATGGCAAGAGGGCTCGGGCCGAACGGATTCTCGTTCGACGCCAGCATCGCAATCGGGCCTGTCGCCCCGTGCAGCTTCCCGCCCGGAACGTAGGGTTTGGCAACTGCGATATGGTCGAGCGGTTTGATCGTGTTCATGGCCGCGGCGATTACACCAATCCCGGCGCGCCGGAAATGGCACGCCTTGCCGCGCTCGGCGGGGTTCCGGTCAGGGGCTCGGGCTCTTCTCAGCCGGATAGAGCTCCCTGAGTTTCGCTTCGTGATCGCTCGGATGCACGAACTGGTCTGCGAACCAGATGGCGTCCTGAGAGTCGAACAACCGGCGGAGCCAATCGATCAGCGCCTTGCCTTGGGGAAGCCGGCGGACCCGTTCGGTGTAGATGATCCAGAAGCGGATCGGAGCTATCTCAGGCAGTTCCAGCGCGACGAGCCGGTTGTCCAGCTTCGCCATGTAAGATGGCAGGATGCCGATGCCGCCACCTCGGGCGCAGGACTCGATGATTGCTGTTCCCGAATTCGTAATGAACGCGAAATCGACCATCTTGCGCAGTTCAGACATGCGCGGCGCCCAATGCTCGACCTGCTTAACGTATGAGGTATGCAGGATGCAGCGGTGCTTGTGATACTCGAACAGGCTTTCCGGCATGCCGAACTTTGCGATGTAGTCTTTTGACGCGAAGCCAACATAATGCTGGACGCCCAGCTTGTGCGAGATGACGTCAGAGTGCCGAGGATCCGAGAACGTGATCGCCACGTCCACTTCGCCAGCCTCGATATCGGGAACACCGTCGTTGATCATCAGCCTGACCTGAACCCTCGGCTGATCCGCATGGAATTCGGGAAGACGCGGCGCAATCCAATAGGGACCCAGGCCGTCTCCTGTACCGAGCGTGATCGTTCCGGACACGTCCGTACCAGGTGCCGCTGTCTCCCGGTGCAGCATTTCTGCGGCTTCGGCCATTGCGTGGGCGTACTGCAGCACTTTTTGACCGGCTGTCGTCAGAGTGACGCCGCGCGTTGACCGCGTGAATACCTCAACGCCAAGCGCCCGCTCGAGTTCATCGATTTTGCGGCTGATGGTTGGCGGCGACTCGCCGATACGCGCAGCCGCCGCACTCATACTCGACGTGTCCGCCACCTGACGAAAAACGCGAAGCGCATCCCAATCAAGGCGGTCTATAGGCATATGGAAAAACTCGCTGAGAGCCAGAAAGGACGCAATCCAGGAACTACAAATCCGTGATCCGCGGGTCGCTTTCCGTCAACTCAGAAATGCTCCTTACGCAGCGTTACAGCCGTATGGTTGACGCTTTGATACCTTTCGGCAGTTACTCTGCCGTAAGTTTGGCCGACAGCAGTCCGTCGAAGTAAGCGATCGTCTTCGTGAGGCCGTCCCGCAATTGGACCTTGGGTTCCCAGTTCAGGATTTCGCGGGCCTTTTCGATGTTCGGCTGACGCTGTTTCGGATCGTCCTGGGGCAGCGGGCGGAAGACGAGTTGGGACTTGGAGCCGGTAAGGTCGATGACCTGTTCGGCCAGCTGGCGGATGGTGAACTCGCCAGGGTTGCCGATGTTGATCGGGCCGGTGATGTGATCAGGCGAGTCCATCAGGGCGCGCAGGCCGCGCACGAGGTCGTCGACATAGCAGAAGCTGCGCGTCTGCTCGCCGTCGCCATAGAGGGTGATGTCCTCGCCCTTCAGGGCCTGGACGATGAAGTTGGAGACCACGCGGCCATCATTCGGATGCATGCGCGGGCCGTAGGTATTGAAGATCCGGGCGACCTTGATGCGCAGCTGGTGCTGGCGGTGATAGTCGAAGAACAGGGTTTCGGCGCAGCGCTTGCCTTCATCATAGCATGAGCGCGGGCCGATCGGGTTGACGTTGCCCCAGTATTCTTCCGGCTGCGGGTGGACGGCCGGGTCGCCGTACACTTCTGAGGTCGAGGCCTGGAGGATCTTCGCCTTCACGCGCTTGGCGAGGCCGAGCATGTTGATGGCGCCGTGCACGCTGGTCTTGGTCGTCTGGACGGGGTCGAACTGGTAATGGATCGGGCTCGCCGGGCACGCCATGTTGTAGATTTCATCGACCTCGACATAGAGCGGGAAGCACACGTCATGGCGCATCAGTTCGAAGCGCGGATGGTTAAGCAGGTGCGCGACGTTGGTGCGGGTCCCGGTAAAGAAGTTGTCGACGCAGAGCACATTGGCGCCCGATTCCAGCAGGCGCTCGCACAGGAATGAACCGATGAAGCCGGCCCCGCCGGTGATCAGGATGCGACGCTCGAGATGCATGAAAACTGTCCTTTAACTTTACGGGCGATCTCGGAACGCCCTGCGGCGCCCATTTTTGCTCGTTCCGCGCAAGCCTCTACATCACTTCGCCTATAAGCCTGTGAAGCACAACCTCAGACGAAGAGGCAATTGCGCGATTTCCTTTCCAAAACCGCCGCAAGTGGCTGCTTTCACCGAGTCTCCAGCCAGGCCGGACGTCAGACTGTCGGCCGGTGCGCAAAGCCATCGGGCGAAACCCAGCGCAATTCGCAAGCGCGTTAACCCCGCCAAGGGCCGTCAGGAGGCGCGCGCGAAAAATGCCTTTGGACAGGCCCCTGTCTCGGACCAGTACGGGCCAAGTCTCCGGAGGTGTGCCGGCTCTGCCGCAAAGTCCGAATCCATGCCCGCCAACTGAGCATACGTGCAGAGCCGCCCCGAACGCCACCTCAGGGCCATCTAACGGCGACTTCTGGACCAGGGCGACACCGCGCTCGTTGATGACCGCATGTGCCGCATAACTTAGGATTTCCCTGAGCTTGGAAGGCCAGTCGCCCTTCCAAGTCTCCCCGAGCAGGGCTCGGCAGTTGCCATCGAAGAAGGCATCCATATCGGCTGCGTTGGCGGCGGCTACGGCGCGGATGGCCGCGTCAGCACCGTTCTATCCGATTGCCGGCGTGACGCCCCAGACACAAAAGACATCCGTACCCGGAAGTACAGACCGCAAGCCGCGATTTGCCCCGGCTCCAATCAATTACCCCGGGGCACCTGAGCCGTAGACCCGCGCACGACGATTTCAGGCGAAAAGCTCTTGATTTCGGCCGGCTCATTCCCGGCCGCCTGCGCCAGAAGCAGTTGTGCAGCGGCCTGCCCCATCTCCCGGATCGGCAGTCGTACGGTCGTCAGCGCAGGCCAGAGCCGGCCGGCAATAAGCGTGTCGTCAAAGCCGACAATCGAAATGTCTTCGGGTATGCGCAGTCCCGCTTTGCACACCGCCACATAGGCGCCGGTCGCCGTCTCGTCATTGCCAGCAAACACGGCCGTCGGCCGGCGCTCGGCATAAATGAGCCGCTCCATCGCGAGCAGGCCCGATTCAAAGGTATAGCCCGCTTCGGCAACCATATCCGGCGACAGCGTGCGGCCAGATTCCGCCAGCCCACGCACGAAACCCCTGCGCCGTTCATGCGCGGACCGGAAGGTTTCCGGACCCTGGATGTGCGCGATGTCCGTGTGCCCGAGCGCGCTTAGGTGGCGCGCGGCCTGCGCCGCGCCTTCGGCATCGTGTGTACGGATCATGCGCGCTGGCGTGTCGAGTTCGACCGAAGCAATGCGCACATAATCGACATCGTTCTCGCGCAGCATCGCCACAAGGTCTTCATCCTCCGACACCGAGGGCGGAAGGATCAAGCCGAATGGCTTGTGATGCTGGATGAAGGTGCGCAGCCGGTCCCAGCAATTCGCGTCAGAGCGGCTGACTGGCCGCAAGACCAGCTGAAAGTCCGTATCCTCGAGCCCATCGAGAATGCCGCGCTGCATGTTCACCACATATTGCGGGCCTGGATTGTCGTATACGAGTCCGATGAGGAAAGAGCGCCGCAGCGCCAGCGCGCGCGCCTGGGGGTCAGGCGTGAAGCAAAGCTTGGCGATGATCGCCTTCACCAGGTGCCGGGTGCGCGGCTTGACCAGCGGGCTCTCGTTAATGACCCGCGACACGGTCTTTTTCGAGACCTTTGCGATACGGGCGATGTCATTGATGGTCGCGCGCCCGGTCAGCCCGAACGCCGCAGCCTCGCGCAGCGCTTCCGCGAGTTCGGCTTCCTGATCCGAGGTCGGCGAATCGGTCACGTCAGGCCCTTGATGCATCAGGAAAACTTGCCAGCCCCCTGTCTCGCCCGGAGTCCGGCCTTTGGCAAGTTTCGTCCTTCGACTGCGACCAGATGCAGGAATGCTTTAGCGGCAGGCACAAACTCGGTTCCCTTCGAGCTGATCGCCTCGACCGCGCAAGTAGAGCCGCGTCGCGGTGACGCTGACAACCAGCAGGCTCCATCTGATGCCTAAGGCGAGACAGAAGAACGCCGCAAGCGGATGTTAGCGCAGGCAGGGGTCGATCGCGGCTAGCCCCGAACAGCGGGCGGGGGGCACCAGCGCCGCAATGGCCGCCATCACTTCGTCATTGTGCCCGGCCCAGGTGTGCCCGCCGGTCTCGTAACCGATGAAGCGGGCACCAGCGATCTGGCCGGCCGTGGATATAGCCCAAAGCTGCGGCTGCCGGTGTTTACAATGTTGTGCCGCGCGCCGGCTGGGACAATGATTGCATGACCCTGGCCGATCTTAGAAGCACCGCCGTCGATCCAGACTTCCCCGCTGCCTTGTTCGACACGGAAGAACTGATCATTGTCCGCATGGATTTCTTCGCAAATGTCCTCACCCGGACGAAGCGACATGAGCAAGAGCTGCATGTGCTTTCCGCTGTAGAGCGTACGGCGGAAGGCGGGATTTTCCTCGACGAGTTCCTCCGGGTCGTTGATTATGCAGCCCTTCATTCGGGTGCCTCCGTTGGCTCGGTGCGGTTGATGGCGGGCTTCAACCGTAAATCCCGATCACCGCCCGGTGAAAGAATCGGCAATTTCCCAAGCGATGCTGGAACAGAAGACCAGAAGGTTCAGGTTTGCGTCCTGAGCGCCTGCTTGGAAGGTGCTAATGACACTGATCTTCGGAACTAACTTTACGGCGCACACGTTCATCCGACATGAGAACCGCAATACCGATCCTGATTTTCGCACTGGTCTTTTTTGGAGGAGCCGCCATGGCGGAGGCCTGATCGTGTTCGATTTTAGAGAACGAGAGGCCTAGGATGAAATCGGGTGTATCCCTCAGATCAAGCTGACGAGGCGCTGCAAACGGTGTTGGCCCTAGCAGAAATACTCTTGAAAGAGGGCCGCTCGGCCAAAACTGCCTCGCGCTCGCGGGTCGGCAGTCAGAGCAAGATCGTTTCTCAAACAAATAGCGCGCAAGGACAAACAGACGGTAGCGCTGCTTGCCGGTGGCTGTTGTAGGATCGATCTATTGTGACTGCGGGGCCGCTATCGATGGTCAAACCTACGCAAAACCTACGCAGCTTATTTCGCTGCAGAGCACAAAAACGCTCAACTCAATGTTTCCGTTGAGTTCTTCTGGAGCGGGCGAAGAGATTCGAACTCTCGACCCCAACCTTGGCAAGGTTGTGCTCTACCACTGAGCTACGCCCGCATCCGGAAGTGCGCTGACCGGCCAAGACCGGCAGAGCGGTGGGGATAATCGCAAGGCCGGTTCATTGCAAGGGCCAAAAACAACACGGGCGCCTCACTCTAGCCCCGCAAGACCGCGCGGATTTGGTCCGGCCGAACTTCGCGCCCATCGGGATCCACGAAGGCGGCACGGATCGCCGTCTTGGATCCGGCCTTGGTGAAGGTGATCGGCGGCGGCTCGCCCTTGCCCAGCCAGATGTCACCCCATTGCGTTAGGCCGATCAGGATCGGCCGGAGCGACAGGCCCATCGCCGACAGCACGTATTCCGGGCGTGCCCGTTTACCGGGAACCTTGTAGGTTTTTTTTGTGAGTAGCCCCGCGTCCACCAGAATCCTGAGCCGGCCGGACAGCACGGTCCGCGGGCAGCCGAGCTCCGCCTGGAAATCGTCAAACCGGCGCACGCCGTACAGCGCCGCCCGCAAGATCAGCAAGATCCAGCGATCCCCGACGATCTCAATCGTGCGGGCCAGGTTGCAGTTTTCGGGCGGAACCGGCGAACGCCGGGCAAGGGGAATCGTACTCATCTGCAAGCTTTGGAAGGGTTCGGAATCGAAATCCAGTGCAGGTGTCCCAATTGATTCACGAAAAGGTCAGAGTTCTGTCGTCCCTTCGTCGTAACCGGATGCGATCCCGCATGCCGGGTCTTCGATGCACTAAAGGCACGCCATGACGCGCAACGTTTTCTGGCCGGTCGCGGCCAGCCTGTTCTCGGTCCTGAGCTGCGCCGCGTCCGGCCCGGAGGCCGAGACAGCCCCCGCTGCAGAGGTTGCAGCCGTGGAGGCGGCGGCCCCGTGGAATTTCGAGACGGCCGCGGACGCGATCCGCGAAACATCCTGCGCCGAAGGCGGCACGCCGATGCGGGGCATGTTGCCACTGAACCTCACCATCGCGCCGCTGAACGAGCGTCAAGTCGAAGTCCTTTCGGAGCGCATACAAAAGGGCGCAGAATTTGCGGGCGCGTGGGAGCTCACCTCGACCGATCCGAACTTCGGCGGACTGTCCGGCCTGGCCGTTGAGGACGACACGTCGCTGCTTGCAGTAACGGATGCTGGCGGCTGGGTGAAACTGGCGCTCAACGACGACGCGCCCTCTGCCGCAGCCATTGGCTACATGCGCGGGCCCGGCGGCCGGCTTCTGTCCGGCAAGACCGAAAATGATGCCGAGGGCCTGGCCGTCCGGGACGGCATCGCGTTCGTCAGCTTCGAGCGAAACTTTCGCGTTGCAGCCTTCGCGATCGGCACCTGCGGCGCCGGCGCGAACGCTGTCGAAATCGCAGCGCTGCCGAGCACATTCGAGGGGACGGTGATCGATTCAAACGAAGGCCCGGAAGCCCTCAGGCTGTCGTTCGGCGGCGAACTGGAGTTCGGCTTCGAAGCTGCGCCGGAGGGCCGGTCGCCCTTGGGCCACATCCTCGCGGACGGCGCCGGCGCGTGGACCGGGAAGACAGCGCCGAACCCGTCCGGTTTCGCGCTGGTGTCGATGGACAGCGTGCGCCTGCCCAATGGCACGGATCGCGACATTTACCTTTACCGCTCATTCGACCCGCTGCGCGGCGTACGGAGCGTTTTGGCTTGGGGCCCCGGCGAAGATGAGCGCATTGCGCTCTCGCGCCCGGTGATGACCGACAACTTCGAAGGCCTGGCCGTGCAGGCACTGCCAAGCGGCGATGTCCGCCTTTGGATCGTCTCCGATAACAACTTCTCCGAACAGCAACGCACGCTCATTTACGCCATCGACCTGAACCTTTGAGGGAATAGGCCTTTCCAGCGAGGCGGCGGACCACTACATTGAAGGTTCACAAGGGCTGCGACGCTCGCAAGGGACTGATCTCCAGCGACCTTACTTACCGTCAGGGAGCTGGCATTCTGGTCGGGGCTGTGGCCTCGGCTCATCTGGCGCCCACCTAGCATCTAGGTCGACGGGAGTGAAATGTGCCCGGCGGCGGTTGCGGTTCTTGTGTCCCTTCCGCGGTGACGGCGCCTGCTGCGCCCGCTACAAGGCCCTATGAGCCTCGAAGACGACAAGACAACCCTGCGCCACCGCATGCGCACGCTGCGTGCCGAAGCCGAGGCGCGTGACCCGGACGCAGCCGGAAAGCTCGCCGCCATCTTCCCGATGAAATTGCTTGAGCGCTACGGCCCGGTCGTTTCGGCTTACGTCCCCATCAACGAAGAAATCGACCCGATGCCCCTGCTCGACCGTCTCGGACGGGCCGGGGCTGAGACCTGCCTGCCGCGCATGACGCCCCAGGGTACTATCAGCTGGAGGCTCTGGGCCCCCGGCGAACAGCTGGAGCGCCGCGGCTTCGGCCTGCTGGAGCCGCCAGAGGACGCGCCCGAAGCCGTGCCGACGCTGGTCCTGACGCCGCTGCTGGCCTTCGATACCTTTGGCAATCGTCTCGGCTATGGCCGGGGCCATTATGACCGGGCACTGACAGCCTTGCGGTCCAAGGGCCGAGCCTTCGCCTGCGCGCTCGCCTACGCGGCCCAGCAGATTGACCGGGTGCCCTGCGAACCGCACGATGAACCCCTGGACTGGGCCGTCACACCCATCGGTTCGGTGCCCCTGTTCATGATGCGAAACCGGGCTGCGCTGGCCGCGCCAGCGCCAGACGACGGATCGGCGGCATAAGTTAAAAAGGCTGGCTCGAATATTGCTGGTTAGCAAGGGGTTAACTTGAGGCCCTTCGCTTGTCGCACGACGTTCAGCATAACACTGCCGCCTGGCGCCGCCCCGACGAGGGCGCGGATGCGCTGGTTGCGGTCAGCTGGCTGGCGGTACTGGTGCTGGCTCTGCTGATGCTGCGCCCGACCGAGCTGCCACAAGTGTCCCGTCCGGAAACTGCACCGGCGAACATCACCGTCGCTGAAAGCGCGCCAGCGATGGTTAAGGCAGCTCCAGACTTCTATCCTTGGGTTCGCCCGGCTGAGCCCGCCCCGACGACGGCCCGCGTGCGCCTCTGGTCACAACCCGCAAAACCTAACCGCGGCGGCTTCTTCACCCGTTTGAACGCGCCGCTGCAGGACCATGTCTTCAGCGCGTCCAGCCATGGCAATGCCGACAGCTTCTATGGCGGCGACTGGGTGGCGGAAAACATCGTAAGCCGTAACGGCGGCGCCTTCCTGGAAGTGCGGCGAGAGGCACGGGGTGGGTTGCCATACACAGCGGCTGAAATGCAATCGAGCGGCAAATTCCACTATGGCCGCTACGAAACGATCATGCAGCCAGCCCGCGGCTCCGGCCTCGTCTCCGCCTTCTTTACTTACACCGGCCCCTGGTTCGGCGACCCGCACGACGAGATCGACATCGAGTTTCTCGGGTCGGACACGACCAGGATCCACTTCAACTATTTCAGAAACGGCAAGACGAGCCAGCCCGCGACATTCGACCTGCCATTCGACGCCGCGAGCAGGCCCCGCCTCTACGCCTTCGAATGGCGCCCGGACGGCGTGACCTGGTTTGTCGAAGGTGTGCCGGTCTACGCGACCGAAACGGGCGATCCGGGCGTGCCGGTCGCCCCCGGCAAGGTGATGTTCAGCGCCTGGACCGGCATCCCGCAAATGGCCGGATGGCATGGCCCGCCGCTGTTCCGGGACGGTTCTGGCGCGCAGTTCAGCTGCGTCTCGTTCACGCCGGTTGGGCATGACACACCAAAGTGCAGCGACAGCTACACGCCCGGCTAGACCCGGGGCCGCACGGCCGGCTTACCTCTTGACGTCCCGGGCCACTTCGTCCCTGGCAACCGGCAGGAGCCGCGCAAGCTCTTCCTTGACTTCGCTTTCGCTGACCGTGGCGCCCGCGGCGGAGAGATCGGCCAAAATCTTCCGGATCACGTCATTGTCGCCCGCCTCTTCGAGATCAGCGATCACGACGCTCTTGGCGTAAGCTTCGGCCTGTTCGCCGCTGAGCTTCATCAGACCGGCCGCCCACAGGCCAAGCAGCTTGTTGCGGCGGGCGGTCACGCGCATCTGGGTCTGCTGGTCCATCGCATAGCGGGCTTCTTCGGCGCGTTCACGATCTTCGAATGAGCTCATGGAAATACCCTTTTCTGCATCAGGCGTTAGCGTTGCCGGGGTCATATAGGTACGCCGGGCCTGTGTTCGCAATAATTGTTTCTGCCGCCGGATTGGCGTAACAGTCCGGCCTTCAGGGACGGTGCCAGGCGATTCCGTCCGGCAAATACGTCCCACGGACTGCAGGAAGGGCCGGATAAGATGAGCAAACGGCGCATCGTCTATGAGGGAAAAGCGAAAATCCTCTACGAGGGGCCGGAACCCGGCACGCTGATCCAGTACTTCAAGGACGACACAACGGCTTTCGACGCCCAGAAAAAGGCCGTACTCGACGGCAAAGGCGTGCTGAACAACCGTATCAGCGAGTTCATCATGACCCAGCTGAGCGCGATTGGCATCCCGACCCACTTCATCCGCCGCCTCAACATGCGCGAGCAGCTTATCCGCAAGGTCGAGATCATTCCGCTCGAAGTCGTCGTTCGCAACATCGCCGCCGGCTCGCTCTCAACCCGCCTCGGCATGCCGGAAGGCCAGCAGCTGCCCCGCCCGCTTGTGGAATTCTACTACAAGAGCGATGCGCTGCACGATCCGATGGTATCCGAAGAACACATCGCCGCCTTCGGTTGGGCAACGCCCCAGGAGTATGACGATATCATCGCGCTCGCTCTGCGCGTGAACGACTACATGTCCGGCCTGTTCGCGGGCGCCGGCATCCGCCTCGTAGATTTCAAACTCGAGTTCGGCCGCTATTTCGAGAATGACCACGACATGCCGCGCATCCTGCTGGCCGACGAGATCAGCCCCGACAGCTGCCGCCTCTGGGACTACAAGACGGGCGAAAAGCTCGACAAGGACCGCTTCCGCCGCGATCTGGGCGGCGTCACCGAAGCCTATGCCGAAGTTGCCCGCCGCCTTGGGATCTTCAAGGAATCGGGCGACACGGACAACGTGGTGAATTTCACCGGAGGCAGCAAATGAAGGCCGTCGTACACGTATCGCTGAAGCCCGGCGTGCTCGACCCGCAAGGCAAGGCTGTTGCCGATACCCTCGCCCGCATGGGCTATAGGGAAGTAGAAGCCGCCCGCGTCGGCAAGGTCATCGAGCTGGAACTCGGTGACAGCGTGTCGAAGCCGGACGCTGAAAAGCGCGTCAAGGAGATGTGCGAGAAGCTGCTCGCGAATACCGTGATCGAGAGCTACCGGATCGACGTTCTCGCCTGAAGCGAGGGGCTGGCGCAGAGCCGACGGCTGTTCTGCCCGCCACACCCCGGCCACCACATTTGTCTGGGCATGCTCAGTTCTCCGGCTCCCTCTGGTTACCGGCAAGTTTACAAACAGACCCTCGAGTGAGCGAATAATCACTTGCAAACTGGGTGGATTGCCGCTATACGAAGGCTATCCAAACGGAGACGCCTGACATGGCACGCCCTGCCACCCTGACCCCGAAACAGCCCGACAAGAAGCCGCGCGTGCGCAACGCCAAGCCGAAGATCGAGCGCGCCGCGCTCAAGCTTTTCATCCATGAGGGCGTGGACGCCGCGACCACCCGCGAGATCGCGGACAAGGCCGGCGTGTCCGAAGGAGCCCTCTATCGTCATTACAAGGGCAAGGACGAACTGGCCCTCTCCCTGTTCCAGGAAACGCACAACCGCCTCTCGCAACTCCTGACCGAAGCTCTGACCGGCGCGGGCAGCCTCGATGCGAAAGTGCACGCCGCCGTGACCGCCTACTGTAACCTAGCGGACGAGGACTTCCTGCTCTTTTCGTTCCATCTCGTCTCCCTCAACCGCTACTTGCCCTACGACAAGCGCCGCGAAGACGATCCCGTCTCGGTCACGGAACGCATCATTGTCGGGCTGATGGAGGCCGGCGCTATCGCGAAGGGCGACCCGGCGCTGAAGGCCGCAATGGCGCTCGGCGTCGTCATGCAGGCCGGGCAGAACAAGATCTACAACCGGCTTCCCGGTCCTTTGTCCCAGCACGCCCCCGCGCTCGCACGGGCCGTGCTTGCGGTCCTGAAATCGACCTGATCCTTCGCCTACGGAGCTTTCTTCAATGCGCGGCAGCCTCTTCCAGATCGCCTACTACGCGCTCTCGGTCTTCTACATCCTGGCCTCCCTCCCTTTCCTTGCCTGGCCGGGTCACGGGCCCGTCCGGGCCATCATCAGAAGCTATACGCGCGCCATGAACCTGGCGCTTCGCCTCATCGCCGGCATCCGCAAGGACGTACGCGGGCGCGAACGCCTGCCGAAGGGCGCCTTCGTCATCGCTTCCAAGCATCAGAGCTGGGGCGACGGTTTTCTCGTCTATCCGGAAGTGCCGAACCTCGCCTTCGTGACCGGTGACCACCTGGAACGCTTCCCGCTCGTCTCCGGCATTCTCAAGAAACTTGGCGCCATCGTCATCGACACGTGCGGCGGCGGCGAGAAGAAAGCCTCTTCCCTCTCCGAAGGTATGGAAAAGGCCAAGGCGGATGGCCGACGCGTGCTGATCTATCCCGAAGGCCACCTGGCGCCGGTCGGCTACCACTTCCGCTACAAGTCCGGTGTCTGGCATATGGCTGAGGCCATGGGCGTGCCCGTGGTGCCGGTCGCAACGAATATCGGCGTTTTCTGGCAGCAACAGGAAAAACCGAAGCGCGCCGGCACTGCGGTGATCGAGTTCCTCGATCCCATCCCGCCCGGCCTGCCGAAGGACGAATTCGTCGCCCGCCTCACCGAAGCCGTCGAAGCGCGCACCGCCGAACTCGTGGCCGAAGCAACGCGACAGCCGGCGCGCCGCGCGACCCTGATCCCCGATCCCCCGAGCGGCATGGAAGCCAAACCGAGGCCGGATAACCTGGCGGCTTACGAGAAGGCGTGAGAGGCTAGCCAAGCAGAGCCGCCCGCCAAAGCTCACACTTCTCTTCGGGCCCACGCGCCGCATGCGCCGGGCTGGTCGACGGTAAAACCCGAACGTTCACGCCGGATGGCAGGCACCCCGCCCCATGCTTGCGAAAGCTCGCCGCCGCCTTCCCGCCATTCAGGCCGATGCGCCGAATACCGGGATGCGTCACTAAGAAGGCCGCAATATCATTCGGCACTTCGCCGCGAATATCCGCGTCCAGACTACCCGCCCGCACGCAGGACTGAAGCACATCCCAGACCGCGATGCCCGACGCCTTCAGACAGGCCATACGCTCCGTGTACGGCAAGTCCGGACCGGCGCCATACAGCTCGCCCATGATCGGCCAGAAGGTATTGCGCGGATGCGCGTAGTACTGGCCCGCTTCGAGCGAGGCGACGCCCGGCATGCTTCCCAGGATCAGAGTGTGGGCATCCGGCGCCTCGATCGGCGCGAAACTGCGAACAATCACTCCGCCGCAGCGGGCACGATCGTCACGCTCTCGCCGCAACCGCAAGCGTCCGTCTGGTTTGGATTACGGAACACGAACTTCTCGTGCAGCAGCGTCGTCTCATAGTCGAGCTCGCTGCCCAGCAGGAACAGCACGGCCTTCGCGTCAATCACGATGGTCACGCCATTATCCTCGACAACCTCATCAAGCGGCGCAGGCTCGCCCGCATAGTCCATGACATATTCCATGCCCGCGCAGCCGCCATTCTTCACGCCGACGCGAAGGTAGCCAAGGCCGCGCTCGTCCATGATTTCGCGCACACGCACAGCGGCGGCGTCAGAGAGGCGAACAGGTTTCGGGCGGGGACGTCTGGCCATGATAAACAAATAGGGGCTTCGGCCCGTTCCTTCAATCAAAGCATGTTCAGGGCGAGGCGCGCTTCGTCGGACATCCGTGCCGGCGTCCAGGGCGGATCGAACGTCAGGCGCACTTCCACATCGGCAACGCCTTCGACAGTCTTGGCCGCATTCTCGATCCAGCCCGGCATGTCCCCGGCCACAGGACAGCCCGGCGCCGTAAGGGTCATCTCGATGTCAACCTTTCGGTCATCATCGATATCAACCTTGTAGATCAGGCCCAGCTCATACACATCGACAGGGATTTCCGGGTCGAAAACGGTCTTGAACGCCGCGATCAGCGCGTCGGTGATGCGGTCCATCTCGTCTTGGGCAATCGCCGATGCCGCGGGCGTTTCCGCCGCGTTCATCGTATCCCGGGAAGCCATATCGTCTGCCATGCGCTTCCCTATACCAGCATTTTCCGCGCCTTGGCGAGCGCTTCGGCGAAGGCATCTACCTCGCCTTGCGTATTATACAAGGCGAAGCTGGCCCGGGCGGTCGCGGAAACCCCCAGATACTGCATGAGCGGCTGAGCGCAGTGATGGCCCGCCCGGATCGCGACGCCGTAACGGTCAAGGATCTGGGCGAGGTCATGCGGATGCGCGCCCTCCAGGCTGAACGACAGCACCGCGCCCTTGCCCGGCGCCTCGCCGTGCACTTTCAGCCCGTTGATACCGCGCAGCGCCTCACGGGCCCGCGTGTAAAGCGCGTGCTCGTGCGCCGCGACTTCGGCCGTATCGAACTGCCCCATCCAGCGCAGCGCCGCGCCAAGGCCCACCGCCTCGAGGATCGGCGGCGTGCCGGCTTCAAATTTGTGGGGTGGCGTATTGTAGGTAACGCGGTCCGTTTCCACGATCTCGATCATCTCGCCGCCGCCCTGATATGGCCGTGCGCGGTCGAGCGCTTCGGCCGTGCCATAAAGCGCGCCGATACCCGTTGGCCCGTACAGCTTGTGGCCCGTAAACACGTACCAGTCGCACCCCAACGCCTGCACATCGACGCTCAGATGCACCGCCGCCTGGCTGCCATCCGCCAGAAGCTGTGCGCCGACACCGTGCGCCATTGCCGCGATGGCCGCCACGTCGGTGACCGTACCGAGCACGTTGCTCATGTGCGTAACCGCAACCATCTTCGTTTTCGGCCCGATCGCGGCGCGCATGGCGTCCATGTCGAGCGAGCCATCGGCCGTCAGGCCCACCCAGCGCAGCACGGCGCCATGACGCTCGCGCAGGAAATGCCAGGGCACGATATTGGAATGGTGCTCCATGATCGACAGCACGATCTCGTCGCCCGGCTGGATGCGCGCCGCGAGCGCGGATGCAACCAGATTGATGCCCTCGGTCGAACCCTTGGTAAAGATCACATTGTCCGTCGACGGCGCATTCAGGAAGGCGCGCACAGTTTCCCGCGCCGCTTCGAACGCCTCGGTCGCCTCGTTCGCCAGCGTGTGCAAGCCCCGGTGCACGTTCGCATAGGCCGTGCGCGCCTGGTTCGCCATCGCGTCAATCACCGCGTCCGGCTTTTGCGCACTCGCGGCATTATCCAGATAAACGAGCGGATGCCCGTTCACCTGGCGGGCGAGGATCGGGAACTCGGCGCGGATCGCGGTAAGGTCAAGTTTACGCGGCATGGTTCAGCCACGCACTCGCTTCGGCACGCAACACGTCCTCCAACGCGCCCGCGCCTTCCAGCGCTTCGGCGATGAACGCTTCGGTCAGCAAGGCCCGCGCCTGAACCAGCGCAATACCGCGCTGGCGAAGGTAGAACAGCTGCGCCGCGTCCAGCTGGCCAGACGTATTTCCGTGCGCACACTGAACATCGTCAGCAAGAATCTCAAGCTCGGGTTTCGCGAACACTTCCGCGCCCTCTTCCAGCAGCAAGGCCTTGTGCTGCATCGAAGCATCGGTCTGCTGGCCCGCCGTGCGCGGCACATGGAACTTGCCCTGAAACACGCCGCGCCCACCGTCCAGCACTGCGCCCTTGGTCACCTGCCGGGTGATGCAGGACGGCGCGCCATGGCGCACATGCGTCGTGATATCCGCCTGCAGACCTGCACCCGCAAGATATGCCGCATTGAGCGTCGCCTTCGATCCCGTCTCCCGGTGCACGAGCCGCGTCTCGATCCGCGCAACCTTGGCGCCGAAGGCCAGCACCGTCTGCACGCTAGCTGCGCTGGCGTCCTGTTCGATGAGCGCCGTCACGGCCTGCGCCTCGTCCGCGCCGCCGATCTGGTAAACTGTGCGGTTCAGGCGCGCGCCCTTGTTCAGCGTAAATTCGACCAGCGCAGCCGACAGCGCGGCCCCGCCCAGATGGCTCTCGGACAGATGAAGCTCCGCCCCAGGACGAAGCAGGAAAACCACGCGCGCCGCATTGATCGCGCCGGGCCCTTCAAACACCATGTGCAGGTGCACGGGCGCACCGGCGCTCACATCGACGAGCAGCGTAGCAGGCGTCTTGCCTCCCGACAGCGCCGCCGCGAGCGCCCCGAGCGGCGCAGCCTCCGCCCCGCCCATCGCCTGCACTTCGTCTTTCGCCAGCAGCTTCACACCTGCCGGCAAAGCCTTCGGCGCCCCGTAGCCGGATGGCGTGAACCGAAGCGTGGTCACCGCGTCCCGCACAAGCGGATCGCGCGCAGGCGCCGCCTTCGGCGCATCGAGAGACGAGACCGCCGTCTTGAAATCCGTCCAACGCCAGCCTTCGGTGCGCCGGCCGGGCAAACCCGTCTGCGCAAACGCCTCGAACAACCGCTCCCGGCGTACGTCGGCTTTCAGCGCGGCGTAGCGCGCAACGAGTTCCAGCTCCGCGACCGTCGGATTACGGATCATGTCCTTCAGGGCGGTGCTCACACGGCCTCCGCCAGAACGCCGTCATAGCCTTCCGCTTCCAGCCGGTGCGCAAGGTCCGGCCCGCCCGTCTTGATGATGCGGCCCTTGGCGAGGACGTGCACCTTGTCCGGTTTGATATAGTCGAGCAGGCGCTGGTAGTGCGTGATCACCAGCATGCCCCGGCCCGGCGCGCGCAAGGCGTTCACGCCTTCGGCCACCGTCCGGAGCGCGTCGATGTCGAGCCCGGAATCGGTCTCGTCCAGCACCATGAAGCGCGGCTCCAGCATCATCATCTGGTAGATCTCGAGCCGCTTCTTCTCGCCGCCGGAGAAGCCGACATTCACCGGCCGTTTCAGCATCTCGGGATCAAGGCTGAGCACCTTCGCGATCTCGCGCGACTTCTTGATGAAATCCGGCGCCGAGATCTCCGCCTCGCCGCGCGACTTGCGCTGCGCGTTCATGGCTGTGCGCACGAAAGTCATCACCGGCACGCCGGGAATCTCGACCGGATACTGGAAGGACAGGAACAGCCCCGCCGCCGCGCGCGCTTCCGGCTCCAGCGCCAGAATGTCGGCGCCGTCCAGCGTCGCCGTGCCGCCGGTGACCGTATAGCCTTCGCGGCCGGTCAACACATAGGAGAGCGTGGATTTGCCCGCACCGTTGGGGCCCATGATGGCGTGCACTTCACCGGCGGGAACGGACAATGACAGGCCGTGGAGGATGGCTTTCGCCTCCTCGCCTTCGCCGACACTCGCACTCAATTTTTCGATCTTCAACATGCTTGCCATGTAGGCGGTCGAGGCCGCCGGGGAAAGCCCCTTGCGGCGCCGCGACGCTGTTCGGGAGCCAGACTCCGGTTTAACTGGCCGTTGCAGGTGCCGCTTCAGGCGGCGGCAGGCTCGGCGCGGTCACAACCTGTTACAGATCAATCGGCTGAAGCCGGAAAACCGCGATGGAATGCGCGCAGCCAGTCGGCCCATTCAGCACCCGCTTCAGCGCGGCAGTCCCCGGCCTGGCGCCTCCTTGAGCCGAAACCAGGACAAAGGCGTCAAATCCAGCATGACCCGGCGGCATACTCATATGAGCTGGATGCGCTGTACAAACGTGCCCTAGGGCTGCCAGACCCGGTCCTGAGCCGAACTGCGGCGGACAACCTCTCCGAGATAAAGACCCGCAAACGGCGCTGAATTTTCGCCGGGCCCATCACACGTGAAGCGTTCACCGGCATCGCCTTCTCCGGCTTCCGAAGAGTTGATCTGTGTGGATCACCCGGAGCCAGCGGCCCACTTCTTTCAGGCTTGCCACCGAAAAATCGAGGACCTCCTTTTCGAGCCGCTGGGGCAGAAGGATCAGAACATCGCTTTCCAGAGACAACAATGTGTCCAGCGCGTTGCCGACGTCCGGCGGATCGGCAACCGGGATTTCAGCCGTCACGGCGACTTCATCCGGTGGCGGCGCTGCTAACGCAGTTGCCGCGCCCTGCAGACAGGCGGAGGCCAATACAATTGCCGACTAAGCGTTAAAGCAGACCATTCCGATCACTTTTCGTCTCAGCAGCGAACTTCAAGCGGGAACCAAGCAAAAAGCCGTGCCGATTATTCTATTGCAGGTTCCGGCAATGCGTAAATGGACGATACCGCTTCATCCTTGCACAGATCGGCCGTGGCCAGTGCCGGGTCTGTCACGCTTTCGATTGTGCATTTTGATCCGGTAACCGTGTTGTTTTCGTCGACCCCGGTGGCTTCCACGTAAACCGCCGCGGCGGGCACAAATGCGTCCGACGCAACCCGGAAATACTCGACCCCCCAGGACGCCGCGCTGGAGCGGCCCGACGCCGTAACGATGCCGTCGCCGCGATAGCTGAAGTCGAGCCCGCTGAGTTCGCCGGCACGCACATAATTGCCGCCGCCGCGTTGCAGGTAAACCGCGTAAGTCGTGTTCACATTGCCGGTGTAGAGCGGAACGAAGAGGTCGAGTGCCGCGTCGCCATCAATATCCTGCAGGTTCGGATAGCCAAATCCCGAGACATCTTCTTCCTCGATCACCTGAAGGGATTCACCGGAAAGATCGGCGATCTCAATGCGGACGACGCGGCTTGAACCATCCCCCTCTCGCGGCGGGAACGAGACGATCAGCTGGCGCCCGGGCTTACCTTCGCCTTCAGCTTCCAGACGGCAATCGAAAGGCGCTTCATCAGACGGCACGTCGCCGCAGATTTCCATAGCCATGATCCGCTCAAGCGCAGCTTGTGCGCGCACAGCTTCTTCAGCGGCGCCAGGTGCCTCATTTGCGCCGCGCGAACAGGCGCCTACAATCATCAGCGCCGTGATCGGCACAACAACGCGTTTCATCATCCCACACTCCCCTCGAGGCTGACTTCCAAAAGTTTCTGCGCCTCTACGGCAAATTCCATCGGCAGTTCCTGCAGCACGTCGCGTACGAAACCGTTGACGAGCAAAGCCACCGCCTGCTCCTCGCCGATACCGCGCTGGCGCACGTAAAACAGCTGGTCTTCCGACAATTTCGTCGTCGTCGCCTCATGCTCCAGCTGCGCGTCGGCGCGCCGGTTTTCGATGTAGGGCACGGTGTGCGCGCCGCATTTATCCCCGATCAGCAGGCTGTCGCACTGCGTGAAATTCCGCGCGCCTTCGGCCTTCTTGTGGATCGAGACGAGGCCTCGGTACGTGTTGTCGGACTTGCCGGCCGAGATGCCTTTGGAAATGATCCGGCTCTTCGTGCGCTTGCCGAGGTGGATCATCTTGGTGCCGGTATCGGCCTGCTGGCGGCCATTGGTCACCGCGATCGAATAGAACTCGCCGACCGAGTCATTCCCGCGCAGCACGCAGGACGGATACTTCCATGTGATCGCCGATCCGGTCTCAACCTGTGTCCAGGAAATCTTGGAGCGCGCGCCCCGGCAATCGCCGCGCTTCGTCACGAAGTTATAGATGCCGCCCTTGCCATCCTCGTCGCCCGGCCACCAGTTCTGGACGGTCGAGTATTTGATCTCGGCATCATCCAGCGCGACGAGTTCAACCACTGCCGCATGCAGCTGGTTCTCATCCCGCATCGGCGCCGTGCAGCCTTCGAGATAGGAAACGTAAGCACCTTCATCCGCGATGATCAGCGTCCGCTCGAACTGCCCAGTGCTCTCGGCATTCATGCGGAAGTAGGTCGACAGCTCCATCGGGCAGCGCACGCCCTTCGGTACATAGACAAACGTGCCATCCGAAAAGACGGCCGTGTTCAGCGTCGCGAAGTAATTGTCCGTCGCCGGAACAACGGTGCCGAGATACTTGCGCACCAGCTCCGGATATTCATGCACGGCCTCGGAGATGGACATGAAGATCACGCCGGCCTTCTTCAGCTCTTCGCGGAAGGTCGTCGCGACCGACACCGAGTCAAACACGGCGTCCACGGCAATGCGTGGCTTCTCGCGCGCGGTTGCGGCCGTCTCGGCTGCGCCCTCGACACCGAGCAGCACTTCGGCCTCGCGCAGCGGAATGCCCAGCTTGGCGTAAGTGTCCAGAATTTCCTTCGGCACTTCATCGATCGACTTGTACTTCGCGGCATTCTTCGGCGCGGCGTAATAATAGAAGGCCTGGTAATCGATCTTCGGATAGTTCACCCGCGCCCAATCCGGCTCTTCCATCGCCAGCCACCGGCGATAGGCATCGAGCCGCCATTCCAGCAGCCAGTCCGGCTCGCCCTTCTTCGCCGAAATGAAGCGCACCGTGCTTTCCAACAGGCCCTTCGGCGCGAACTCCATTTCAATGTCGGTGATGAACCCGGCCGAATAGTTCTCCGACTCAAGCCGTTTCGCCGCCGCCACAGTGCCGGCGTCAATGCCGTCCTTCACCTTCACTTCAGTGCAGGTCTCGTCATGCTCTTCCACGCCGCCGCAGCAATCCATCACTCTTGGTTCCTGTCTCTTTCGCGCCGGGCCTCGCCGGCTCGTTCGTTGCAGTCGACCCGCGACTTTCCATCGATTTCGTTTTCGCATTCACTGCGCGCCGCGTCGCCATAGACATCGCCAAGGATGACGCAGTCAGAAAGCGCGAGCAGGCCCGAAAGCACAATAATCCCGAGCGCATGGTTTCTGATCTCGGTCATCACACGGTTTCCTTCAGCACAGTTCTGCGGGCAGCTTCGAGCCAGGCGTCCGCCACGCGCCCGAAATCTTCCGCCTGTGTATCCCAGCCGAAGCTGACGCGAATGGCCGATTCGGCCAGTGCGTCATCGGCGCCCATCGCCATCAGCACCAGCGAGCGCTTCACCTTGCCGGAAGAACAGGCCGAACCCGCCGACACGCAGACGCCCGCGAGGTCCAGCGCCATCACCTGAGTTTCGGCCCGGAAACCGGCCCGCGCAAAGTTCGACGTGCCGGCAAGCCGGGGCGAGCCTTCGCCGATCACGCTCACGCCGCCTTCAGCCTTGAGACGCGCCTCCATGGCATCCCGGTGCTTCGACAGCGCTGCAAACGTCGGCAAGTCGCGCACCGCCGCTTCGGCCGCCGCGCCAAAACCGGCAATCCCGGCCACGTTCTCGGTGCCGGAGCGCAAACCCCGCTCCTGCCCTCCGCCATATTGCCGTGTCTTCAGCGGCGCGCCCGCCCGGTGCCAAAGCGCGCCGACCCCCTGCGGTCCGCCAATCTTGTGCGCCGACAACGCAAGGTAATCCGCGCCGAGCAGCGCCGTATTCACCTGCACCTTGCCGAACGCCTGCACCGCATCACACACGGTCAGACCGCCCGCCGCGCGCACCAGCGCCGCTGCCTCCGCCACCGGCTGAAGGATACCGGTCTCGTTATTCGCCAGCATCAGCACCAGAATCGGCGTGCCTTTGAGGCCCGCGTCCCAATTCGAAAGCCGGGCGCCCAGGTCGGCGAGGTTCACTCGCCCATCGGCGCCCACATAGGCGGTCTCGAGCGGCACCCCGCTATGCGCCGCCGCCTTGCCCGCCGCCTCGTGCTCGATGGCAGAGACGATCAGCGTCGCCTTGCCGTCCAGCGCCAGAACCGCGCCCTGGATGGCCAGCGCCAGCGATTCTGTGCCGCCGCTGGTGAACACGATGTCTGCCGCGCGCGACCCGACAGCCCCGCCAATCTGGGCCCGCGCCGTCTCCACGGCCGCCCGCGCCGCCCGCCCCGCCCGGTGCACCGACGAGGGGTTGGCCGCGCCCAGCGCCAGCGCCGCGAGCAGGGCTTCGCGGGCTTCGGGCCGCATCGGGGCGGTGGCGTTGTAGTCGGCGTAGATCATAACCCTTTATATAGTCATTTCCGGCCCGGGCCGCACCCTGCAGAAAAATTTGCTTTTCCTGAGCATTCTAGCCTATCTCGCTCGCTTCGCTTGAAAAAGACTGAGGATCAGATGGCAGAAATCATCATTCCGGGCCCCCAGGGACGGATCGAAGCGCGTTACACCGAGCCGCCATATCCCGGCGCGCCGATTGCGCTGATCCTCCATCCCCACCCCAAGGCGGGCGGCACCATGCAGGATCCCGTCACCATCATGCTCTACCAGCTGTTCGAGAAGAACGGCTTCGGCGTGCTGCGCTACAACTCGCGCGGCGTCGGCCGCTCGCAAGGCGTCTATGATCAGGGCATCGGCGAATTGGAAGATGCCGCCTACGTCCTCGACTATCTCGAAAACCTGTCGGAAAGCCCCCGCCTGGTCTGGTGTGCCGGATATTCCTTCGGCGCCTGGATCACGCTCCAGCTGCTGATGCGCCGCCCTGAGATTGACGGTTTCCTCGCCATCTCCCCGCCGGCCAACCACTATGACCTGTCCTTCCTCGCGCCCTGCCCCGCCTCCGGGCTGATTGTTTCCGGCGACGCCGACTCGATCGCGACCCCGGAAGACGTCGAACGCGCCCTGACGAAAGTCCGTGTCCAGAAGGGCCACAAGGTCGACCGCGCCCGGATCAAGGGCGCAAACCACTTCTATGTGGACAAGCGCGAAGAGCTGCTCGGCGTTTGCGAGGAATACCTCCTGCGCCGCCTCAACGAGGCCGACCAGCAACTGCGCCTGGAAGCCGAAGAAGGTCTCGACGCGGATGTCGTCGAGGATGAGGACGACTTCGACGAATAGGCCTGTGGCAAGCCGGAGGAAATTTCGATGCCAAATATCCGCTTCGCAACGGAAGACGACGTCGAGACCATCACCGGCTTCATCCACGCGCTCGCCGAGTACGAGAAGCTTGCGCACGAGTGCCTGACAGAATCGGCCTCGCTGAAGCGCTACCTGTTCGGCGATAGGCCATATGCGGAAGTTCTGCTGGTGGAAGAGGACGACAAGCCCGCGGGCTTCGCGCTCTTCTTCCACAACTTCTCCACCTTCCTCGGCAAGCCCGGCATCTATCTGGAGGACCTGTTCGTGGACCCCGCCCATCGCGGCAAGGGCTATGGCAAGGCGCTCCTGAAACGCCTCGCCGAAATCGTCGTCGAGCGGGGTTGCGGCCGCCTCGAATGGTCCGTGCTGGATTGGAACCAGCCCTCCATCGACTTCTATCTCTCGCTCGGTGCAAAACCCGTCGAGGGCTGGACGGTTTACCGCCTCGCCGGCAGCGAACTCACCTCGCTCGCCCGCGCCTAGACGAACACTTGGCCGCCCGTCATCGGCGACGGCACACCCGTCGTCATCGGCCAGCTCAGCGGCAGCTCGCGCATCCGCCGCGCGGCGAGGAACGCGAACGCCTCCGCCTCAATCGAATCGCCGCGCCAGCCCGCATCCTCCGCTGACATCAGCGGACACGGCAGCGCGCCCTTCAACGCCGCCATCAGGGCCCGATTGTGCCGCCCGCCTCCGCACGCGATCACGCGCGACGGCCGCTCCGGCAACTGATCAACCCCCGCCGCCACCGCCGCCGCCGTAAACGCCGTTAGCGTTGCCGCGCCATCTTCCACAGACAGCCCGCGCGCCATGCTCGCATTAAAGTCATACCGGTCGAGGGATTTGGGCGGCTTCTCGTTGAACCAGTCATGATCCATCAGCTGCGCGAGCAGCCCGGTGTGCACCGTGCCCGCGAGCGCCAGCCTGCCGCCCGCATCATGCGTGCCGCGCCCATGCCCCTCGACCCACTCATCAATCGGCCCGTTCGCAGGCCCGGTATCAAACGCGATGAGGCTGCCATCGGCGAGCCGCGCGGTGATGTTCGCGACCCCGCCCAGGTTCAGCACGCAGGCCGGCTCATTGCCCAGCCGGTCGAGCAGCGCGGCATGGTAAGCCGGCGCGAGCGGCGCGCCCTGCCCACCCGCCTCGACATCCGCCGACCGGAAATCGCACACGAGTGGCACGCCCATCGCCGCTTTCAGCGCGAACGGATCGACCAGCTGCAGCGTCGCCCCCTTATGGCCGGGCTGCGCGCGCCGGTGCAGCACGGTCTGGCCATGCACGCCCACCAACAGCGGCTGCGGCGCCCGCGCGGGGCCTGTCAGCATCCACCAGGCATCCGCGTGCGTGCGCGTGATGACGTCCAGCGCCGCCTTGAAAGGCGCCTCGGGGATCGGCCCCGCCCAGTTCCAGGCCCGCGCCGCATCCGTCGCCGCCTGCAGCACGCCGCGCTCGGCCGCCGTGTACTTGCGCTCCACGGCGGCGCCGAAGTCGACGACCTTTTCCCCATCCGTCAGGATCAGGGCGGCATCCACCGCATCGAGCGATGTGCCCGACATGAATCCCGCCACCCAGACGGGTTTGGCGACGAAATCTGTTTTTTCGGTTGCGGTGTTCAAGCCATGCCCTTTCCGTGTTAGGCGCGCGTTCGCTCCACGGAGACACAACAACATGATCCAATACAAGTCGGAATTCCTGCGCGAGCTCAGCTGGCGCGGCTTCATCAAGCAGGTGACGCATGAGGCAGAGCTTGACGCTTACTGCGCCTCGGGAACGCCGGTGGCGTATATTGGCTTCGATGCGACCGCAGACAGCCTGCATGTGGGCTCGCTGCTGCAGATCATGATGCTGCGTATTTTCCAGCGGCATGGCGGCAAGCCCGTCGCCCTGATGGGCGGCGGCACGACCAAGATCGGCGATCCGACTGACAAGGAAAAGTCGCGCCCCCTGCTCACCAGCGCGCAGATCGACACGAACATCGCGGGCATAAAGCGCGCCTTCGCGCCGTTCCTGAAATTCGGCGACGGGGCATCCGACGCCATCATGGTCAACAATGCCGACTGGCTCGACAAGCTCGGCTACATCCAATTGCTGCGCGAAATCGGCATTCACTTCACCATCAACACGATGGTGAAACAGGACACGGTCGCCCGCCGGCTTGAGGCAGAGCAGCCCTACACCTTCCTCGAATTCAACTACCTGCTGATGCAGTCCTACGACTTCCTCGAACTGTTCAAGCGCCATGGCTGCCGCATACAGTTCGGCGGCTCGGACCAGTGGGGAAACATCCTCGGCGGCGTGGACCTCGTGCACAAGGTTGAAGGCGGCAAAGCGTTCGGCCTGACGGCCCACCTCATCACCACCGCCTCTGGCGGCAAGATGGGCAAGACCGCCGACGGTGCCGTCTGGCTCAACGCCGACAAGCGCAGCCCCTACGAATACTGGCAGTTCTGGCGCAACACCGAGGACGCCGATGTCGCCCGCTTCCTGCGCTTCTTCACAGACCTCTCGCAGGACGAGATCATCCGCCTCGAAGCCCTGAAAGGCGCCGAGATCAACGACGCAAAGGTCGCGCTTGCGAACGCGGCAACCTCGCTTCTGCATGGCGACGCCGCCGCGAAGGAAGCGGAAGCCGCCGCCAAAGCCGTCTTCAGCGCCGGCGCTTCCTCGGACTCGCTGCCTACGGCGCTTGTTCCGCAGGCGGAACTTGACGCAGGCCTCCTGGTTGCCGCCGCCTGCACTGCGGCGGGCCTGTCGAAATCGAACGGCGAAGCCCGCCGCCTGATCGAACAGGGCGCCATCAAGGTGAACGATGAACTCGTCTCGGACCCGAACGCCAAAGTCTCCCCCGCCGACCTGCAGAACGGCGCGATCAAGATCTCAGCCGGCAAGAAACGCCACGCGCTGATCAAGGCCGGATAAAGGGCGAACCTAAAACGTCTCGTCCTTGATCGGCGGCAATTCCTTCGGCGCCGGCTTGTCCGGCGCGCGGGGCTTGGCTTCAGGGATCTTCGTGTCCGACGGGTTCTCGAAGATGCGGCGGATTACGCCCGGCGCCAGCGCCGACAGCGGATTGACTGACACGCTCGCCTTGTCGAGCTTGCCGCGCACACCGTAGGTCAGCGAAAACACGCCCTCCCCATCTCTGCCCACCACCAGATCACCCAGGATCGGAATTCCCCCGAGGGCGGAGTTTACGCCAAAGCTCGGCACCAGCACACCGTCGATCTCGATATCCGTCGTCTTGGAATCGATGAACCCGCTCGCCGTGAAGCCCAGCGCTGGCCCCTGCGCCTTCGCGCCGTTCAAGATATAGCGCCCATTGGAAATCTTCAGCGGCAGGTCGATCCGGCTCAGCAGCACGCCGTCACCGCCCAGCGTATCGGCCAGGCCACGCAACGAGGCCAGCGACAGGATCTGCGTGAGGAAAGGGGCATCGTTGACCCGCGCGTCATCGATGCGCACCATCAGGTTCGCCGGTGTCGCGCCGTCCTCCAGCGTCCCGCTCATTTCCAGCGTACCTCCCGACAGGAAGTTCGAGTTCAGGAACGCGCTGGCCAGGAAGCCTGCATCGCCGGACGTCACGCTGAGCCGGGGCGGCCCCTTGCCCGTCGCATCAATCGCGCCAGCCAGCGGCGCGCCGCCCACGGCCAGCCCCCTCGCGGTCAGCGTCTGTAACCCCTTGCGGGTCGTCATCACTGACAGTTCGGCGTCGCGCAGATCCAGTCCCGCGCGCAGCGTCAGCCGGTCCACTGCGGCACTCAGCGTCATCGCCGTGCCTTCACCGCCGCCCTCGCCGCCCATCCCGCCAATGCCCGGCATCAGCCCGGAGATATCGAGATGCTTGCCGCCCAGCGTGAAATTGAACTCGCCCGCCGGGTTCCGGCTGATCTTGCCGGTCACATCGGCCACATTGCGGAAGAACGCCCGCCGCAGGTCCGCCGACACCAGCCGCGAGTCGGCCGCGTCCAGCGTGAAGTCCCCGTCCAGCGCGGCGCCGTCAGCGGAAAATCGCACCTTGGACGTCACCCGGTCGCCGGTCTTGCGGTAATCGATACTGGCTTTCGACGCCCCGCCCCGCGGCTTCAGCCAGCCGAACTCTGCGATATCAAGGCGCGCACCCGCAAAGTCGATATTCACGATCGCCGTCGCCAGATCGGCGCCCTCAAGCGTCGCTTTGACATCCAGCGGCGCTTCGCCCGTCATGTATGCACGCCCCGGCAGGCCAAGCCCGTTCAGCAGGTCCGCCGTCACGACGCCCTTTGCGGTAAGCTCCGCCGGCTTGCCGTCATCGGTGAACTTGTCAGACCAGATGAAGGAGGCCGGCGTCGGCCCCATCTTGCCCTCGCCGGTTATCCCGATTCCGCCCTGGTCGAGATCGACCTTCATGGCCGTATTATTGAGATCAAAGCCGAACGCCGCGCCCTTCAGTCCGCCGTTGCGTACCGTCCCGAAGCCCTTGAAGCGAAGGTCCTCATAGGCAACATCATCCAGCGCCGGGCGGAAAAGCTCATAGGTCATCTCCGCGTCGCCGGTGACCCGCGCCGGATCGAGATCAAACTCCAGACGCGATTCGTTGAGCGTCTTGACGATATTGCGCGCCGGCCCGTGCCCCTTGGCAAACACCCGGAAGATCTGACCCTTCGGATTGAAGGCCGGAAAATCGACAAGCCCCTCGTCGATCGTCCATCCGGCATACTCGCCCTTCTTGAGGACGACCTTGAAACTGTTGCCCGTAAGGCGTCCGCTGCCGGACGCATTCTCCACCGGCGGCAGGTCCTCCAGGAACTTCACCTTGGCGCCCTCGACGCCGAACGTGACCTCGAGATCGGTGTCGCGCAGATAGCCTTGCGCAAAGCTGTCGCGCTGCAGCGTGACCCGGCCCTTCGCGTCGATGGCCCGTCCCGCCAGAACCTGCGTCGCCCCGAAATTGCGCGCGCCATGCGCCAGCGAAACCGGCCAGAGCGCAATCACGGTCTCGATCGGCAGCGCGCCCGGCACTTGCGCATCCAGCGTCCCGATTACCAGCGCATCGCCCGGCTGGCGGTCCGGCGTCATCGCCATGTCACCCACCAGTTCGAACGCCGCCCCACCCGTGACAAACTTCGCCGTCGCTCCGCGCACCGCAAGCGCCTTGAGATCCGCCTCGCCAGAGGCATCGAGCGACTCGAAATCCATCGGCGCCGCTAGAAACGGCGCAAGGTTCGCCGTAAAGGCCGGGCTCGTCAGCCGGAACGGCCGGAAACCCTTACCCAGCAGCGCGCGCTCAAGGCGGAGTTCCGCGCTACCCTTGAACACCCCCGTGCCGCCTGACGTGACGGTGACAACCAACTGGTCATCGGGGCGTCCATACGTGCCGGCAATCTTGAGGTCCGTGACCGGATGCTCCACCTCGCCGAACTTGATCCTGCCAGGTCCGCTCGTCGCCTTCAGGCTGACTGTCTCGATACCTGTTTTCTGCGTGAAGCCCGTCGACACTTCGAACGTCGATTTCAGCCCTTCGGAGCCTTCGCCGCCAAGCCCCGTGCGGCGCAGCAGTTCGCCCAGCGGCCAGTCCGCCACGCCAAGCTCGGCCAGCATCCGCGTGCCCTGCTCGCTCGTCTGCATACGGATGGCAATCCCGCCCGGCAGGCCGTTGCCGAGCCCGCTGCCGGATACCAGTAACTGAAGGCCGTGATCGGAACGCGTCAGGTCGCCGTTCGCGTTGCGCACCGTGCCGAGCAGGTCCAGCTTCGCGGACCGGACACGAAGCTCGAACCGCTCGAACCGGATCGATTCGAACGCCATCGATGCGTCCGCTTCGCTCAGCGCCACGAGCCATTCCGGCAGCACCTCGTTGGCATAGTCGAGCCAGCCCTGCGGCGTGTCCGGCAGTTTGCGCGCCTTGATCTCCGGCAACGGATCGCCGCCGATGGTCCAGAGATTCGGCCCCGCCGCGTCGAGCCCGATCCAGCCATCCTTCAGCGTCATCCGTAGCACTTCGATATGCCCGAGGATCAGCGCCGAGGCCGACAGCACGATCTCGGATTCGGCGGCTTCAGCAGCAGGCCGCCCGGCGCCATCCATCAGGACAACATTCTGGGCCGTGATCTGGACGCGTTTCGATTCGGGCGACCATTCGAGCTGCAACCCGCCGACCGATACGGGCCGGCCTGCGCGCGCGCCCGCGATCGCCGTCTCCAGATCATCGCGAAACGGGCTGAGATCGAGCGGTCCGCTCGACAGGCGCACCAGCAGGATCGCCGCTGCCGCCATGAGCACCAGGACAAGACCGCCAAGGATCTCCATGATGATGAGGAAAGCAGTTTGGCGGACCAGACACTGGCTCCTTGAAAAACCGGGTTTTGCCGCAGCCTTATAGGCGCTTAGAAGCTATAATTGCGTGAAGAGGTTGAGACCATAGGAGTGCTGCATGACCACTGAGTTGAACCCGGGCGACAAGGCGCCCGACTTCACCTTGCAAACCACCGACGGACCGAAGCGCCTGAAGGACTTCGCCGGCCGCCACCTCGTCCTGTATTTCTACCCCAAGGATGACACCCCTGGTTGCACTCAGGAAGCGCTCGACTTCACCGCCCACCAGGACGCGTTCGAAGCCGCCGGCGCAAGTGTACTCGGCGTGTCCCGTGATCCTGTTACAAAGCACGCGAAGTTCGTCGCAAAACATGGACTGACGGTCTTGCTCGGCAGCGACGAGACCGGCGAAGTCTCCAATGCTTATGGCACCTGGGAGGAAAAATCCCTGTACGGTCGGACTTACATGGGCCTCGTCCGGCGCACGTTCCTGATAAGTCCCAAAGGCAAAATCGTGCGCGTTTGGCCGAAGGTCAAAGTAAAGGGGCATGCGGAAGATGTACTCGCAGAACTTGCGCAATAACTGAAGCTTTGCCCGCGGAGCGTATATGCCTGCCTAGACTGGCTATTAGTTAATAGGAATTTTACGTTCAGCTGCGAACATTACTGAAAAATATGGCATTCGGGGCTTTCACCTCCGGTCGAATTGAGTATGTATTCCGCCTGGAATGGACAGTCGGTTGCAGACCGTTCGGCAGCTAAAATAGAAGTTTCCAGCTTACAGGTAGCTTGAATGGCGAAGTGGAGTTCGAACCTCAAGGCGACGTTCGATCGTGCTTTCCCTGAACGCCAGATCTACCACCGCAGCGGTGGCACGGTCCGCTACATTTCAGTCTCCCCCTGGCAACAAGCCATGATGGCCGCTGGTGCAGCCGCCATCGCCGGCTGGACTGTTTTTGCCACTGCGAGCTTCGTTTTTGGTGGCGGCGACCCCGCGATGGCCGGCGGCAAAGGCCAGGAACTCGCCAAGTATGAGCGCTGGGTCCAGGACCTGCGTGCCCGCGAATCCCTTCAGCGCACCCTGCTTGAGGAGCGCTCGAAGGAAACGGAGGACCTCGAGAAGAAGCAGAAAGCCCTCGAAGAACTCCTGAATGAAATGCGCGAGGAAGACGGACAGAAACTGTCCGCCCTCGAAGGTTACGACGCCTCCCTTCTGGTCGAGGCCACAATTGAAGAAGCCGACCGCCGCCAGTCCCGCGACGCCCCGATGCTCACCGCCGGCCTGAGTGTTCCCGCCGCCCGCGGCACGCCCAAGGCCATTGAGCAGGACATCAACCGCCTGTTCGATCTGATGGAAGACCTTGCCGCTGAGCGCGCCGAACGCGCCCGCGGTGTCCTGATGCTTACCGCCGTCGGAACCGATACCCTTCTGAACACCGACGGCATGGGCGGTCCCGAAGTGTCGATGGGCGCCCTGACCTCGTCGGGATCGGAATGGTCGATCAGTGACCAGGATTTCATGACCCGCATCTTCCAGGCCCGGGCCCGGATTGCGGAAATGAAATATTACGAAAAGGTCGTGGACAGCCTGCCCCTCGGCAAGCCGGTGTCGGTGCCCTACCGCTACACCAGCCCATACGGCATCCGCGTCGACCCCTTCACCAAGCGCCCGTCGCCCCATATGGGTGTCGACCTGGCCGCTTACCGCGATGCGCCGATTGTTACGACCGGCCCCGGTAAAATCAGCTATGCGGGCGCACGCTCCGGCTACGGCCTGCTCGTCGAAGTCGATCACGGACATGGGTTCAAGTCGCGTTACGGACACTTGCGGTCGATCACCGTGTCGAACGGTGATAGTGTAGAGATAGGTGATCTCGTCGGCCGCATGGGCTCAACGGGACGCAGCACGGGTGATCACCTTCACTACGAAGTGTGGTACAATGGAAAACCGTACGACCCCAACAAGTTCCTGAAAGCAGGCCGCCATGTTCACAAAGAATAACAACAAAGCCCCGGAAAGCCCCGCCTCAGAGCCGCAGAAAGTCATGCCGGCCCAGGACGCCATCCGGGGCGCGGCGACGAAAAACGCCGCTCGCGCCGCCTCGATCATCTGCTCCGACATGCGCATCAACGGCTCGGTCATCTCTGAGGGCTCCCTTCAGATCGACGGCGTCGTGGACGGCGATGTATCGGCCACGGACATCACGATCGGCGCCTCCGGCCAGATCACCGGCGAAGTGAAGGCCGAAGTCGTCAAGGTCAAAGGCAAGATCAAGGGCTCGATCCGGGCCCGCAAGGTCGAACTGGAAACCGGCGCGCACGTAAAGGGTGACATCGTTCACTCTTCGCTGCAGATCCAGCCGAACGCGGTCTTTGAAGGCCAGGTCAAGCATGCGGATGATCCGCTGCGCGAAACTGGCCCGGTTGCTGCCAGCGCCGAAGCCAAGACGATGAGCGTCCCGTCCGCGGCGCCGGGCGCCTTCGGAGTTTCGACTCAGCCGAGCTGATCGCAGATCACCCGCTTCTGATTCCAAACGCCGGCCCTCACAGGCCGGCGTTTTTGCTTTCGTCCTGGGAAGCAGGGCGTGCCTCGCCAGAAGCGCAGGGGTGGTTCGGGAGGGTTGGCTGGGGTGCTAGGATTCGAACCTAGGGTGGCGGTACCAAAAACCGCTGCCTTACCACTTGGCGACACCCCAACAGTGGAGCGCGCGAAATAGCTACTCTTTGGGCAGCTGGCAACTCCCGAAAGGCGTTTCCCCTGTGAACACACAACACGCCGCACCTTCGATTGGCGAACTGCAAAGGAAATGACTCTGCTGCGATACTGCCTATTTACTTTTTATCGATTATCAACAATATCGAAAATCGAGAAAATAGAGACTCAAGAACTCGCAAAGGAATTGTCCCGGTCATGAGAACTTTCTTCCTGTCTATGGCAGGCGCCTTCGTCGCGATGATGCTGTTTGTGATCCTCGGCTTCTTCATGCTGATGGGTCTGATCTTCAGCGCCGCCAGTGCCAAGCCGCCTAGCCCCGACAATGTCGTCCTGTCGCTGGACCTCAATTACGCCATTCCAGACCAGGCTCCACTGGGCGGCTTTGCCGCCTTCTCCAGCACGCCGGGCTTCACCGATATCCTGCTCCGGCTGAAAGCCGCCGAGACCGACGACGCGATCAAGGGCATCTACCTGCGCGGCTCATTCTCCGGAATCGGAACATCGCGCGCAGAAGAGCTGCGCACGGCATTCGAGAGCTTCAAGGGCTCGGGCAAGTTCGTCGTCGCCCACACGCAAGGCATGTTCGGCTATGGGGGCCCCTCCGCCTATCACTCGATCTCGTCGGCTGAGGAGATCTGGATACAGCCCGGCTCCGACTTCGCGATCAACGGCGTGACCTTCGAAACAGAGTTCCTGAAGGGCCTGTTCGACAAGATCGGCCTCGCCCCGCAGATCTACGCGTTCTACGAATACAAGAACGCGCCCAACTCCTACAACGAGACCGCTTTCACCGAGCCGCACCGTGAAGCCCTCACGAGCCTCGCCACGTCGCTCTGGGACACGGCCCTGACGGAGATGGCAGCTGACCGCGGCCTCAAGGTGGCAGACCTCAAGACACTGCTCGAATCGGGCCCCCAAACGGCAGACGAAGCGCTGGAAGCCAAACTCGTCGACAAGCTTGGCTGGCCCGAAGACGCAGAAGACGCTGTCCTTGAGCGTGCCGGCGAAGGCGCCGAGCTCGTTGACCTCTTCACCTACACGCCGCCCCCGTCGAAAGCCAAAGCCAAGGACGGCATCATCGCCATCGTAGGCGGCGAAGGCGCGGTCGTAACCGGCGGCGGAGACTCCGGCTCGCCGTTCGCCGACACACCGGGCTTTGCCTCCGACACCATCGCCCGCGCCATCTTGGATGCGGCCGAGGACGAAGATGTCAAAGCCATCGTCTTCCGCGTTGACAGCCCCGGAGGCTCGCCCACCGCGTCCGACCAGATCTGGCGCGCCGTTGAACGCGCCCAGGAAGCCGGCAAGCCCGTCGTCGTCTCGATGGGGTCGCTCGCGGCCTCGGGTGGCTACTACGTGTCGGCCGGTGCCGACGCGATCGTCGCCAACAAGTCCACGATCACAGGCTCGATCGGCATCTTCGGCGGCAAGTTCGCCCTGGACGGCACCTTCAACAAGATCGGCGTCACCTTCGACACCGTCTCCGTCGGCGGCGACTTTGCCAATGCCTACGGCGTCGCGCCGTTCAACCAGGCTCAGGAAGCGGAAGTCCGCGACCAGCTGAAGCGTGGCTATGACCGCTTCGTCGGCCTCGTCGCGGAAGGCCGCGGCAAGACGTTCGAGCAGGTGCACGACGTCGCCCGCGGCCGCGTCTGGAGCGGCGCGCAGGCGAAAGAGAACGGCCTTGTCGACGAGATCGGCGGCTTCATGACGGCGATCGATAAAGCCAAGGAACTCGGCAAGATCGCCGCTGATGTCGAGCCGATGCTGGTCTTTTATCCGCATCGCAAATCCGGCTTCGAAGCGCTCGAAGACCTGTTCGGTGTCTCAACCGAAACCGTTCGCGCCGCCGCCGTCCTCAGCGCGCTCGCGGGTGATGCTCGCACCCAGGCCCTCATCGAAGAGCTGAAAGTGGCGGACGCGATCAATTCCGGCGAAGCGATGGCCATGGGTCCGCGCATCCGCGAACGCTAGACGCTCCGTCGACCCAACCGATGCGGCCCGCCAGTTCACACTGGCGGGCCGTTTCGTTCCGCCTATAGTCTCCTGTCACGGACGCTGCGCTTGTGATCACTTCGCGGATCGTCTAGCCCGCGGGAAGAAAGGCGCCGGATACCCTCATGAACATCATTGTCACCGGAGCAGCCGGCTTCATCGGCAGCGAAATCGCGCTCAGGCTTCTGCGCGAGGGCCATTCGGTCACGGGCATTGATTCCTTCACCGCCTATTATGACGTGAAGTTGAAGGAAGACCGCGTCGCTCGCCTGATCGCCTTCCCCAATTTCCGTCTCGCCCGTTCGGGCGTTGAGGACGCCGCCGCGATGGAGCAAGTGTTCGAGCAGGTGAAGCCGGACATCATCTTCCACTTCGCCGCGCAGGCAGGCGTGCGCTACAGCCTGGATCATCCGCGCGAGTATATCGACGCCAACGTGGTCGGCTCCTTCAACATCATCGACCTCGCTCGCCGCCATAAGGCGGGCCACCTGGTTCTCGCTTCGACGAGCTCCGCCTACGGAGCGAATCAGAAGTTCCCCTTCGAGGAGCGCGACTCGGCGCCTTACCCCCTAACCATCTACGCGGCCACGAAACTCGCCGCCGAACTGATTGCCCACAGCCATGCCCACCTTTACGGCGTGCCAACGACCGTGCTGCGTTTCTTCAGCGTCTACGGCCCCTGGGGCCGGCCGGACATGGGCTTCTACCTGTTCACGGACGCGATCTTCAAAGGCAAGCCGATTGACGTGTTCAACAATGGCGATCTGCTGCGTGACTTCACCTATATCGATGACCTTGTGGAAGCGATCCGCCGTCTGATGGATTGCCCGCCCCAGATGGGCAGCCACATGATCCGCGGCGACTCGCTGTCTCCGGTTGCGCCGTACCGGCTGGTCAATATCGGCAACGCCGCGCCGGTCCGCCTGCTCGACTATATCGAAGCGATTGAAGTGGCCATCGGCCGAAAAGCGATTAGGAACATGCTCGGCATGCAGCCCGGCGATGTGAAGCAGACCTTTGCGGACGTCCGCCTCCTGAAAGCCCTCACCGGCTATACGCCGAACACGGACTATCGCACGGGCATTCCCGCCTTCGTCGACTGGTTCCGCAGCTACTACAAGCCAGCCTGAAGTCCGGCCGCCTCGGCAGACGCCCGGAAATCCTCTGGCAGAGGCGCCTCCAGAACAAGCCGTCCCCCTTCCGGATGCGGAAGGTCGAGCCGCGCCGCATGCAGCATCAAGCGCGGCGCGGTCGCCTGCCCTTCGCCGTAGAGCGCATCCCCAAGGATCGGGCAGCCAAGTGACATGAGGTGAACGCGGATCTGGTGCATCCGGCCGGTTTCTGGTGCGAGCTGGATAAGCCCGTACGCGCCTTGCCGGGCAACGATCCGCCAACCGGTTCTCGCCGCCTGCGCACCTTTCCGGTCCGGCCGCGCGATGATCATCCGCGCCTTTCCGCCTTCTTCCACTTTCACCAGCGCGGCATCCGCCACACCGGAGTCAGCGGGCGCAAGCCGGCCTTTCACGAGCGCGAGATAGGTCTTCTGAACCTCGCGGCCTGCAAACGCCTCTGACAGTTTCGCCGCGACGGGTTGCGTTTTCGCCGCAACGATCACGCCGGACGTGCCCTGATCCAGCCGGTGCACGAGGCGCGGCCGTTTGCCATTCGATTTTGCGAACACGGCCATCATGTCATCGAGCGAGCGCGGCACGCCGCTTCCCGCCTGAACGGCAAGCCCGGCGGGCTTGTTGAACGCGATGATGGAATTATCCTCATGCAGAACCATCGCTCGCACAAGAGCTGCGTCTTCGGGGCTGACGAGAGGAACTTCCCGGTTGCGGGTCATGCGAATTCCTCGCTCAGGCGCGTGATCATTTTCTCGGACATGTCACTGGGTAATCCATTTTCATACGCGTAGGGCAAATAAATGACCGCCATCGACAGCGCCCACCCCGCCGCGCCGCCATTCGGCGCCTGTGCCCCCCAGCGCACGGCGAAAGACGTCGCGCGGTTCGGAATCTAAGATCGCACGCGCCGTCGCCGACACCGCACAAGGCCCAGTCAAGGATGCCTGAGATCCGTGCATTCCATATCAGGACATTTCCCGGATGCACATCGCCGTGCAGCCAGACCGTCTCGCAGGCGGGCTGCGTCCGCACGGCCTCGGACCAAAGGCGCGCCGCCCAAGCGCGATCAGCATCCGGCAAGCGGGCCGGCGCGTCCATGAATTTCGCAGACCGGACGCACAGCGGCGCCCCGGAAAAGCGCGGCAACGCCGCCACTTGACGATGTGCGGCTTCAGCAGCCCGGCTCACCTTCACAAAGCGCGCACACCGATCATCACCGGTTCGAAAGATGTGATTGTCCGCCCCCAGAGCCGCCTGGAGGCGGACCAGCTTCGGCGCCAGCTCCGGAAACTGCTCCGCGATCAGACGAGCGGCAATCTGCGGCGACAGATCATTGTCCGTCATCGCCTCACTCATCGCCCCGCGCCTTGCGCAGCTGCGCCAAGCGCGCGAGGCGCTCGGCAATCGGCCCTTCGCGGCCCTCGCCTTTCGGGGCGTAGAAGGCTGCGCGGTTCATGCCATCCGGGAAATAGTTCTGTCCGGAGAAGCCGTCCTGCGCATCGTGATCATACTGGTAGCCGGAGCCATAGCCATGATCCTTCATCATGGATGTCGGCGCATTCAGGATAAGTTTCGGTGGCATCAGGCTTCCGGTTTCAGCAGCGGCTTTGCGCGCCGCCTTGTAGGCAACGTAGGCGGCGTTTGATTTTGGCGCCGTGGAAAGATGGATGACGCAGTGCGCGAGCGCCAACTCACCTTCGGGCGAGCCGAGACGCTCATACGTGCGCGCCGCTTCTCCGGCGATCATCAGGGCCGTCGGATCGGCGAGGCCGATGTCTTCGCTTGCCATCCGGATCAGGCGCCGGGCGAGGAAGAGCGGGTCTTCACCGCCTTCCAGCATCCGCGCGAACCAGTAGAGCGCTGCATCAGGGTCTGATCCGCGTACGGATTTATGAAGGGCCGAGATGAGATTGTAATGCTCCTCACGGTCCTTGTCATAGGCTGCGGCACGTTTCGAGAGCGACTTCGCAAGGTCCTCCGGCGAGAGCAGGCCTGGCTCGCCCATCATGGCGAAGGCCTGCTCGGCGAGGTTCAGGAGATAGCGTCCGTCGCCGTCCGCCATGTTGAGGATCATCTGGCGCGCCAGCTTCGTTACCGGCAAGCGGCGCTTCTCGAGAGTTTCTGCCCGCTGAAGAAGCTTTTCGAGACCCTCCTCATCCAGCCGGTTCAGCACCAGAACCTGGCAACGCGACAGGAGCGCGCCGTTCAGTTCGAAGCTCGGATTCTCCGTCGTCGCCCCGACCAGCGTGACGATGCCGCTTTCGACAAAAGGCAGGAAGCCGTCCTGCTGCGCACGGTTGAAGCGGTGGATTTCGTCCACGAACAGCAGCGTGCCCTTGCCCATCTTGCGGCGCGACTCCGCCCGGTCGAACGCTGCGCGCAGATCTTTCACGCCGGAGAAGATGGCGCTGAGGGCCTCGAATTCGAGATCGGTTTGGGCTGCGATCAGGCGGGCAATCGTTGTCTTGCCAGTTCCGGGCGGGCCCCAGAGGATGATCGAAGACAGCCGTTTCGACATCAGCATCCGCGACAGCGCGCCATCCGGCCCGATCAGATGGCCTTGGCCCAGAACCTCCTGCAGCGTTTTCGGACGCAACCGGTCGGCCAGCGGCCGCGGCGCATCGTTCGAAAGGCCGGCAGAGTCGAAAAGGTCGGTCATCAGTGGCTTTCTAGGCGAGCGCGGCCATTGTGGTAAGCTGGGAAAAAACTACGGGAGGACATCATGAAGCTCGACATCAAATCCTCGGGGCAAGCCTGCGGCGCGGCCGTGCGCGGGGCGGACCTGTCGAAACCGCTGTCCAAGGACGCGGCCGCCGCGATCCGGGAAGCCTGGCTTGAGCATCAGGTGCTTGCCTTTCCGGACCAGAAGTTGACGGATGAGCAACTGGAAGACTTCACGCTGACTTTCGGCCCATTCGGCGAGGACCCGTTCATCGCGCCGATTCCGGGCCATCCGCATATCATCGCCGTGAGGCGCATGGCGGACGAGACCTCACCGATCTTTGCCGAGAGCTGGCATTCGGACTGGAGCTTCCAGTCGAAGCCGCCGCAAGGCACTTGCCTCTATGGCAAGACGATACCGCCCGTCGGCGGCGATACGCTGTTCACAAACCAGTATCTCGCGCTCGAACGAATGCCGGCGGGGTTGCGGGGGCGGATCGAAGGCAAGCGCGCGGTTCATTCGGCGAAGAATGCCTATGCGCCGTCCGGCTTCTACGGCGCGGGCGACAAGGGCCGCTCGATGGACATCCGGCCATCCGACGACGCGCAGGCGACGCAGACGCATCCGATCATCCGCGCTCATCCTGAAACGGGCCGGGAAAGCCTGTTCGGCTGTGCGGGCTACATTGTCGGCATCGAGGGCATGGACCAGGCCGAGGCTTGGGACCTCGTGTCCGAACTTTATCGCTGGCAGACGCGGCCGGAATTCCAGTACCGGCACAAATGGAGCCCGGACATGCTGGTGATGTGGGACAACCGGTGCACGCTGCACATGGCGACCGGCGGCTATGCCGGGTATGACCGCTTGTTGCACCGCACCACAATCGGGGCTGCGTAACCCGTTCCCGAAGGACCCGCTTCGAGGTATGGTTTTTCCAGAGGCCGCAAAGTTGGCCCGGGAGGAACATCGATGGCTGACACCTGGCATGGCGCGAGCACTGGCATCCCCGATCCGTGGACCTTGCCGCTTGAGACGTTTGACGTATCGAAGGCGGAATTGTTCGAGCAGGATCTGCATTGGGAATATTTCCGCAGACTGAGGAAAGAAGCGCCGGTGCATTTTTGCCCAGACAGTCTTGTCGGGCCTTACTGGTCGGTGACGAAGTACAACGACATCGTGGCAGTCGATACGAACCACAAGGTGTTTTCTTCTCAGCCCAGCATCGGCATTGGCGATCCGAGCGACGGCATCTATCCCCCGATGTTCATCGCGATGGACCCGCCGATACACGATATCCAGCGCAAGGCGGCGCAGCCCGCGGTGGCGCCGGGACAACTGGCTGAACTGGAAGGCCTGATCCGCACGCGCGTGGTCAATATTCTCGAAAGCCTGCCCATGGGCGAGCGCTTCAACTGGGTGGACAAGGTGTCGATCGAGCTGACGACGCAGATGCTGGCGACGCTTTTCGATTTTCCGTTCGAGGACCGGCACAAGCTGCCCTTCTGGTCGGATGTTTCGACGACGACAGACGCGGCCGGGATCGTTGGCGCCGATATGGAATGGCGGATGAAGCACCTGACCGAGTGCGTGCAGTATTTCTCGCGCCTCTGGATGGAGCGGGCCGCGGCGCCGCCGAAAATGGATTTCATCTCGCTGCTTGCACATAATCCGGATACCGCCGGCATGATCAACAATCCGATGGAGCTGATGGGCAACCTTATGCTGCTAATCGTTGGCGGCAACGACACGACGCGAAATTCGATCTCGGGCGGCGTGTATTTTCTCAACCAGTTCCCGGCGGAGTATGCGAAGCTGAAAGCGGACCCCAGCCTGATCCCGAACATGGTGTCGGAGATCATCCGTTACCAGACACCGCTGCCGCACATGCGGCGCAAGGCGTTGGAGGATATTGAGTTCGGCGGCCAGCGGATCCGCAAGGGCGACAAGGTGGTCATGTGGTACGTATCCGGAAACCGGGACGAAGAGGTGATCGAGCGGCCGGATGAGTTCCTGATCGATCGGCCGAACGCGCGCCGGCACATCTCGTTCGGCTTCGGCATCCATCGCTGCATGGGCAACCGGGTGGCGGAGATGCAGCTGCGGATCCTGTGGGAGGAAATCCTGAAGCGTTTCGACCGAATCGAAGTGGTTGGACCACCGAAGCGGGTGCATTCGAACTTTGTACGTGGCTATGAAGAGCTGCCGGTGATCGTGCACGCGCGCTGAGCGTTGCGCCTGCGGCCGCAGAGGCGAGGCGCCGTTGCAGTTTGCTTTTGGCTTCTGGAAAGAGCCCCGCCCTGGCCCTCCCAGCAAGCGGGGAAGGGACATCTGAGCCTTTGGGGAGAGTGAGTTTTGTCCGAAGTGCGGCCGGCCCCCTCCCCGCGCGAAACCTGGTGCGGGATTTCGTGGGCATATGTCGCAACTTACGCGCCGAAACTTCATGCCTTCGCGGCGGTGCAAACCTAGGTCCGGACGGTGCCCTTCACGGTACGGCCGTTGCGTTCAAGTTCGATTTCCCAGCTGCGGCCGCCTTTGGCGAGGGCGCCCTGGAGGTCCTTCACGGTCTTGGTCGGTTTGCCGTTCACGCTGCGGATGATGTCGCCCGGGCGGAAGTAGTTGCGCGAGATGGTGCCGCGCGTGACCGAGTGAACGTAGATGCCCGAGCCTTTCGAAAAAGGGTCGAGGCCGTTCTCCTCGGCGAGACGCGGGGAGAGTTCGATGACGCGGGCGCCGTTGAACACCGAAGCGTCAGACAGGAGCAGGACGTCCGCCTCGGTCGCGCCCGGGGGCGGCTCGACGCGGACATCAATCATCTGCGCATTGCCGCCGCGCAGGACGGTGAGCTTGGCGAGTTCGCCCGGCTTGCGCACGGCGGCGAGGAATTTGAGGCCCTTCTCGTCGAAGACTTCGCGGTCATCGATCGCGGTGACGAGGTCGCCGCGGCGCAGGCCTGCCTGTGCGGCGGGGCCGTCCGGATAGACTTCGGTTACGATGACGCCGATCGGGCGCGTCAGACCTTGCGTCTTGGCGATGTCGAAGCTGACCGACTGGGCGGCGAGGCCGAGCCATGGGCGCACGAAAGTGCCGCCGTTGACGGCCGCATCGACGACGCGCTTCACCATTTCCGACGGGATCGCAAAGCCGATACCGACCGAGCCGCCGGAGCGCGAGAAGATGGCGGTGTTGACGCCGACGAGTTCGCCCTTGGTGTTGACGAGGGCGCCGCCGGAGTTGCCGGGGTTCACGGCGGCATCGGTTTGCAGGAAGAAGGAGTAGTCCGAAACGCCGACGTCCGTGCGGGCGGTGGCAGAGATGATGCCGTTGGTGACGGTCTGGCCGACACCGAAAGGGTTGCCGATGGCGAGCACGAGATCGCCGACCGAGACGGCGCGGGTGTCAGCGAAGGCGAGCGTGGGCAGGACTTCCTTGCCGGCGTCGATCTTCAGGACGGCAAGGTCCGTGCGCTCATCGGCGAGCAGGAGTTCGGCGGGGTATTCGCGCCGGTCGCTCAGCACCACGCGGAACGTGTCGGCGCCCTGGATGACATGGTTGTTGGTGACGATGACGCCGTCCGCGCTCACGATCACCCCGGAGCCGAGTGAGCTTTGCACGCTGCCCTGCGGGGCGACGCCGTAGAGCAGCTGCTCCATCGGAGTAACGCGGCTGGCGACGTTCTTTGCGGTAAAAACGTTGACGACCGCAGGTGAGGCCTGGCGGACGAGCGGGGCGAAGGTGAGCGATATCTCTTCGGCCGAGGTGGGTACCTTCTGGGCCATCGCGACGACGGCCTGAGAACCAGCGGCGGGGGTAGCCGCAGCGACGGGAGCGGCGGAGGCGGCCCCGGATTCGGCCTGTGAGAACATCGGCGCCAGGGCCACCGTCAGGAGCATCAGGACGGCGATGCTCAGGAAGGCCAGCAGTTTGGATACATGTTTGATCATCGATACGGGATGGGTCATGAGTATGGCTCTATTGCGGCGCAAAAAATGGCGCAATTCGTACCTTCATGACATTTCAGTCAGGGGGCCTCTGAGGCCGCCGCCGCCGTGTCTCTCTCGCGCAAGAGCCGCAGGTTTTCGCCGTGCGATTCCCGGCTGATCTTGTAGAAGCTGACGCAGAGCATCATCAGCATCCAGACCGAGAACAGCGTGGTGGCGTAGCCCCAGCCGAGGGACTGGAGGGCATCGGCCGAGACTTCGTCAGGACGCGCCCCTTCCTGGATGCCAGCTACCGTGAGTACGACCGAGGCCACAAAGACGCCTGATGCCTGGGCGAGTTTCCGGATGAAGCTGATGCCGGCATAGAAAACGCCTTCCGAACGCCGCCCGGTCTGGACTTCGCTATCCTCGACAATATCGGCGACCATCGAGCCGATCAGCATCTGGGTGGCGATGATCAGCGCCAGGTCGATCACCGTGATCCAGAGGACGATGTTGTAGAGCGCTTCCGATCCCGGCGGCGGCATGAAGCCGAGGAGCCGGGCAAAGACAGGCGCCGGGGCAATCGTGAAGGCGAGGACACCTATGACGAGCGCTGCGCGCTTCTTGCCGAGCATCTTGCCGGCGAACGGCGCGACGACGAGCGCAATGATGGCGGAGAGGTAGACCGAGACGGTCAACCCGGCGGTCTGCGTAGTGGTGAAACCCCAGAAGTAGCCGTTGACATACTGGTTGAGCGAAGCGGACACGCCACTTGCAACAAGCCCGAACAGGGAGGCGAGAAAGAGCGCCCGGAAGGACGGGTTCGAGATCGACTCGAACACTTCGCCAAACACCTTGCGGATGGTTAGGTCTCGCTGCGGCGGCGGGGGCTTGAGGTACGGGATACGGGCATGCGTGCCGAGCGATGAAATCGCCGCAGCGCAGAAGATGATGACGGCCGCGACCGTGCCGTAGAGACTCCAGCCCGGCAGGTGAAAGTAGCCGGAGGGATTGGTCTCGCTGGGCCGCAGCAGGAAGAACAAAAGGAAAATCTGGATGGAGAGACCGCCGAACCAGCCGAAGAACGTGCGCAAGGAGACGAGCGATGTGCGCGCGTCATAATCCTGCGTGAGTTCCGGAACGAGTGCCGAGCTCGGCACTTCGTAGAAGGTGAAGGATAGGCGGACGGCGATGGTGAAGAAGACCAGCCAGATGAACAGCTGGTCTGTGGAGAAGCCGGCCGGGGGATTCCAGGTAAAGAAATAGGTCACCCCGACCGGAATGACGGCGAGATACATGAACGGATGCCGGCGGCCAAAGCGCGTGCGCATGTTATCAGACCAGTAACCGACGATGGGATCGGAGATGGCGTCCACCACGAGGGCAACCATCAACGCCGTGAAGACCAGCGGCGCGGGCACGCCGAGGATCTGGCTGTAAAAGAACAACAGGAAATATTCGAACCCGTTATTCTTTACGCCCTCTGCGACGCCGCCGATGCCGAAAGCAAGGCGGGTCCAGAGGGTGGGTTTCTCAGCGGTCGTGGTCGTCATCAGGCGGCCTCTCGCAGATTTGGGTTAGGCCTCAGAGGCCGAGTACGGCCTTCGCCATGATGTTTCGCTGGATCTCGTTCGACCCCGCATAGATCGATGTCTTGCGGTAATTGAAGTAACTCGGCGCAGCGGTCAGGGCGTAGTCCGGCGTCGGGGACTGCGCGTTACTGCCGGGTTCAGCGAGGGCGAGCGTGTCCTGCATGAAGGGCTCGGCATAGAGGCCGGCGGCTTCGAGCGTGAGTTCGGTGATCGCCTGCTGGGCTTCGGAGCCGGCACATTTCAGCATCGAGCTTTCCGGGCCGACATTCTGGCCCGCTGACAGCGAGGAGAGGACGCGGCGCTCGGTGGCGTCGAGCGCGTCGATGCGCATTTCGAGCAACGTCAGCTTGCGGGCAAAATCCGGGTTGCGGATGACCGGTTCGTTGCCGTCATACTCTTTCGAGGCGACCTTGCGGGTCTTGCTGAGCATGTGACGCAGGCCGGGCGCGTAGGCGTTGCCGCGTTCGAACTCGAGCAGGTACTTGGCATAGGTCCAGCCTTCGTTTTCCTTGCCGATCAGCGCGTCGCTGATCTTTACACGGACGTTCTCGAAGAAAACCTGGTTGATTTCGTGCTGGCCTTCGGCCGGGCCGTCGAGCGTGGGCAGCGGGCGGACCGTGATGCCGGGCAGGCTCATCGGGAAGACGATGAAGGAGATGCCTTCCTGCGGCTTGCCCTCTTTCGAGGTGCGCACGAGGCAGAAGATCATGTCGGCCCACTGGGCGAGCGTGGTCCAGATTTTCGAGCCGTTGAGGATGTAGTCGTCACCGTCGCGCACGGCGCTCATCTGCAGCGAAGCAAGGTCGGATCCGGAGCCCGGTTCGGAATAGCCCTGGCACCACCAGAGTTCAGACGAGAGAATCTTCGGCAGGTGTTCCTTCTTCTGGGCCTCGTTGCCGAACGCCATGATGACGGGGGCGACCATCGAGACGCCGAAGGGGGCGACGCTGGGCGTGCCGGCACCCGAGAGTTCGGAATGGAGGATGTAGCGCTCACTGGCCGAGAGGCCGGGGCCGCCATACTCCTTGGGCCAGTTCGGAGCGATCCAGCCTTTGGAGGCGAGCTTCTTCTGCCAGGCGACCTGGCTGGCCTTGTCGACATAGCCGTTCTTGGAAAGCGCCATCCGGGCGCGCAGGCCGGCGTCGAAATTCTCCGCGATCCAGTCGCGAACGTGTTTCTGGAATTTGAGATCGGAGGGGGAGAGGGAGAGGTCCATCGTTTGTGCTTCCTATTCGACGATGTCGTAGTAGCTGACTTCCGGCGCGCCGCCGAGCACGGCGCCGAGCTTCGGGCCGGCCGCCTTGAAATAATCGGTCTGGCCGTGCGCCTTCAGGGCATCGGCGGAGGCGTACTGCTCCATGAAGATGTATTCGGTGGACGAGCCTTTGGTCTTGTAGAGCTGGTAGGTCAGGCAGCCCGGCTCGTTCGCCTTGACCTTCGCCATCAGGTCCTTGGCGACCTGTTCGAATTCGGCCTGCTTGCCATCCTGGATTTTTAGTTTTGCGACGACGCCGATCATGTTCGTTCCTCCGGAGTGATGTTTTGACTACACAGTATGGAGTCCGCGCAAAGCGGCAAGCCCGTCCGCAAGGGCATGAGGGGCAACCGTGACGGTTAATGCGGAAATTTGCCGGAAAGTCAGGCTAACCCAGCCCTAATCTCTTTATGGAACAAGACTTGCTGACAACGGCAGATACAGCCCGGAGCCGAGCACGTGACGCGCGACATGATTAAAACGGACGATGAGAGGACGGCGAACGCCATGACGCAGGTCGATCCCGCCGTGATCCTCGCCGTGATTCCCACACTCAACGAGGCGCGGCACATTGAAACCTGCATCCGCTCGCTGATGGCAGGCTCGCCGGCGCTGCGCGCGGTGCCGGTCGTCGTGGCCGATGGTGGCAGCTCGGATGACACGGTGGCGATCGTCGAGCGCCTCAAGACCGAATTTCCCAATCTGGGCGTGTTGCACAATCCGAAACGGTTGCAGGCGGCCGCGCTGAACCTGGCCGCGGCCGGGGCGCCGGATGCCGCCACGATCCTTGTACGGTGCGATGCGCACTCGATCTACCCTGAGAACTTCATCCTGGATGTGGCCCAATCCCTCGTCGACAATGGCGCTGCCTCGCTCGTGATACCGATGGACGCCGCCGGCGAGACCTGTTTCGAGAAGGCCAATGCCTGGATCGTCGACACGCCGCTGGGCTCCGGCGGCGCTGCGCACCGGGGCGGCAAGACGTCCGGCTGGGTCGACCACGGGCATCATGCCGGGTTTGACCTTGCCTGGTATCGCCGCATCGGCGGGTATGACGAAACCTTCTCCCATAATGAAGACGCGGAATATGATGTCCGTCTCGGCAAGGCCGGGGGGCGCGTTTACCTGGATGCCGGGATCCGCATTCAATACATCCCGCGCGGCGATGTCCGGCGGCTCTGGAAACAGTATGCAGCCTACGGACGCGGCCGGGCCCGAAACGCGAAGCTTCACGGCACGAAGCTGAAGCTGCGCCAGATGGCGCCGATCGTGGCCTTGCTGGGGTCGGCGGCCGGATGCGTCATTGCGCTGGTCTTTCCGCCGGCGCTGATCCTGCCGCTCGGGTACGTTGCCATCCTTGCCCTTTCGTCGGCACATGTCGCAATCAAGCACAACTCGACCTGCGGTCTGCTCGCTGGTATCGTGGCAGGAACAATGCATTTGAGCTGGGCATGGGGCTTTCTGGGCCAAGCATCTGCGAGCGGCAGACAGTAATCGATACGCTTGTCATTGGTTTTCTTGCGCAAATTCGGTTAATAGATAAAGATCGCCTGAGGTTGGACGATAAAATGGCGCGTGCCAGAAATAGAGAACAGTCTGCGTTGCTTGACCGGCTGGGTTTCTTTGGCCGGACAGCTCAAGCCATGCGATCGCGTATCGAACAAAGGTTCAGGGGGCAGACGGCGGCTGAAGAGGCGCATGCAAGCCTCGCATCGGACCGCCCCGCCATAGCTTCAGCGGTGACGCGTGTGGCAGCGGTGCCACCCGGCCTATGCCTCTATGCGATCGGCGACATTCACGGACGGCGGGACCTCATCGAACGGCTGATACAGCAAATCTCGGAAGATGCTGCTCAGCTGCCAGCGGGCGTGAAACCGCAGGTCATTTTTCTTGGCGACTATATCGACCGCGGCCTGCAGTCGAAGGACGTGATCGATTACTTTATCAACGGCGATCTTGAACGGTTCGATCCTGTTTACCTGATGGGTAACCATGAGGAGGCGCTGCTGCGGTTCCTCAACGAGGCGACCTTCGGCAGCCAGTGGACGCGGTATGGCGGCGCCGAAACACTCTATTCTTATGGCCTCGCGCCGCCGAACCAACGGGCGAGCCTTGGCTCGCACGAAGAAATGGCCGCCGTGCGCGATGCCTGGATGCGCGTGTGGAACGAGTTTCGCGTGCGCCTGCCGGCCGAGCACCTGACCTTCTTCCAGTCCCTGCGGCCGTACTATTCGATCGGGGATTACCTGTTCGTCCATGCTGGCATGCGCCCCGGCGTTAACCTTGCTGCCCAGACGACCCGGGACATGCTGTGGATCCGGGAAGAATTCCTCGATGATCGCGAACCCTTCCCGCAGATGGTCGTTCACGGGCATACGCCGATCGAGGCCGTCCACTATGACAACCGCCGGATCGGGCTTGATACCGGGGCCTTCCTGACCGGCAAGCTTACAGCGGCCCGCCTGCACGGTACGCATGTTGCTTTCCTCAGCACCTGAGGCATTAAGTGAAGACCCCATCCGGGGATGAAGCATCAGACTTTTTGGGAGAGTTTTGCAGCCATGACAGCGCTACGTCCAATTTTGCTCCTGCTTATTGCGGCCATGATGGCATTCCTCGCGGCGTGTGGCTCGACCGGCGCAACACAGGGTGCACGCGAACTCGGGCCGGCCGCGCAGGCCCAGGTTAACAGCGCCTATACGCTCGGCTCCAGCGACCGTCTTCGGGTGACGGTCTTCGGCCACCCGGACCTTTCGGGTGAGTTCGAAGTCGATGGTACCGGCCAGATTTCACTGCCGTTGATCGGCCAGAAGAAGGCCGAGGGCCTGTCGACCTCGATGCTTGAGCAGTCGATCACGCAAACGCTGGCATCCGGATACATCCTTGATCCGCGCGTCAGCGTCGAGGTCATCAACTATCGCCCGTTCTACATTCTCGGCGAAGTCGGCAAGCCGGGCGAGTATCCCTACACCAACGGCCTGACGGTTCAGAACGCCGTCGCCGCGGCCGGCGGGTTCAGCTACCGCGCGAACAAGCGGACTGTGTACATCAAGAGCATGGATTCTGACCGTGAGATTGCCTACGAACTGACGCCTGGAACTGTAGTCAAGCCGGGCGATACGCTGCGGATTGGTGAGCGCATCTTCTGATTCTTTCCGGCGCGTGCCGAATGCAAACAGGAAAGCGCCGCGGGCAACTGCGGCGCTTCTTTTTTGGGTCACTTCGGCTCGCCCGCCCGCAGAATTGTCAGCCAGAGCGCACGAACGGCCATGCCGGGCGTCGCTTCTGCCCGGTCTGCGCCATCGGCGCGACATTTTGACGGAATATTTAACGAATACTTCCCCCAACACGTGAATCTAGATGTTTCTCGTTAATTCCCGGCCGCGAGTATGGTATAGCGTTTGCAGTTGCGAAGTTCAGGACAAGGGAAGGCTTCGGGCCGGCTGCCTTAGGGCGCCCGCGAAGTTTGTGCTGAACGCGGCCAGGTAGACTTGAAGGGGAACTCAATGGATTTCCGGTTCGGCGAGCAGACAGGAGGTCTGCCGGAGGACGCGTATTCAGAAGACGGTGCTGAAGACACGCCCAGTGGCGGCGACTTCAGCGCCAAACGCATTTTCGACATTGTGGCCGCGACACTGGGACTGATCTTTCTTGCGCCCCTGCTGCTCGTTGTTGCCCTGCTGATCCGTCTTCAGGACGGCCAGAAAGTGCTCTATTGCCCGCCGCGTCTGGGGTACCGGGGTCAGGCCTTCCGGTGCTTCAAGCTGCGCACGATGGTGCCCGACGCGGACAGCAGATTACAGGCGGTGCTGGAAAGCTGCGCCAAGGCCAGGCTCGAATGGGACCTCACACAGAAGCTGACCAACGACCCGCGCATCACCCCGCTGGGCAAGTTCATCCGCTCCACCTCGATCGACGAACTGCCGCAGCTGATAAACATCATTCGCGGCGACATGTCCCTCGTCGGCCCGCGCCCGATCTCGTTTAACGAACGCCCCAAGTATGGTGAATACTTCGACGTCTATACCCGTGTACGCCCCGGCCTGACCGGCCTATGGCAGACGAGCGGGCGCAGCAACACGACCTATGCCGAACGCGTTCAGCTCGACACCAAATATGTGGAGACCCGCACCTTCTGGGGCGATGTCTTGATCATCGTGAAAACCGTTCCGGCGGTGCTGCTCTCCGTAGGCGCAAAATAGGGAGCCGGTCGGACGTCTACGACCCGAACTGCGACCATCGGGCCTGGGAGGTAGACCCCCTTCGCTTTGAGAAGGACCGGACCGGGCTGGAAGTGCGGCATCAGAGGACGGCCCACAAGCAAGATGTCCGCGCTGATCGTTTTGCCGATCTCTGCCGGCCTTGGGCTGACCAGCCGGGATGTCGTGGCGGTTACGCCGAGCGCCGAGTATGCGCCGGCGGCGGATGTGTTGCTGATCCTCTGCCGAGTGGGCCTGTTCGCGCCCTTCACCTGTGTTCGCAACGCGGCCTTCATCGCCGTGAAGCGGCTGAACCTGCTGATCACTTTCTCGCGGATCGATCTGGTCAGTCTCACCGCGGCGGCCCTCGCCCTGGCGCCGTATTCCGCAGAGGCTGCCACGGCATCCCTGCTGATGACTGAGGCCGTTCACATAGCCCTGACAGTGCCGATACGGCTCAAGGACATGCAGACCAAGCCGCTGAGCCTGCTGATTTAGGTGCTTGCGGCCTCTAGCGGCTGTATCGCGATGGCAGGGGCCGTCATGCTGATCGAAATCCATACGCCGGGCTTCGATTCCTGGCTGAAACTCGGGCTTAAGATATCTGTGGGCGCACTGACCCATGTCAGTTGCATGCTGATCTTCCATCGCGACTGGTCGATGGCCGCCACGCGGATGATGCGCGTTGTGAGACGTGGCGCCGGCGCGCCTGAACGCGCCAGCGCCGGTGCGACGCCCTAGCGGCGCCCGCCCGCATAGCCGCGCGGCTCGGCGGAGCTTTCCGACTTCATGCTGAGGGCGATACGCTTGCGGGCTGCATCCACCTCTTTCACACGCACACTGACCACCTGGCCAGCACGAACGACCGTATGCGGATCTTTGACAAACGTGTCCGAGAGCTCAGAGATGTGAACGAGGCCGTCCTGGTGGACGCCGATATCGACGAAGGCGCCGAAGGCCGTGACGTTGGTGACGACACCTTCGAGGGACATGCCGGGCTTCAGGTCCGAGATTTTTTCGACGCCGTCCTTGAAACTGGCGGTTTTGAATTCGGGGCGCGGGTCGCGGCCTGGCTTTTCAAGTTCCTTCAGGATGTCGGCGACCGTCGGCTCACCGAACGTTCCGTCCGCGAAATCGCGAGGCTTCAGCTTTGACAAGAAGGCCTTGTCGCCAACGAGGCTTCTGACCTCCCGCCCGGTCTTCTCCGCAATCCGCTCCACGACCTGATAGGCCTCGGGGTGGACGCCCGACCCGTCGAGCGGGTTCTTCGCGCCGGGAATGCGCAGGAAGCCAGCGGACTGCTCGAACGCCTTCGGGCCCATGCGCGCCACCTTCTTGAGGGCTGCGCGGGACTTGAACGCACCGTTCTCATTCCGGAAAGCGACGATGTTCGAGGCCAGCGTTTCGTTGAGGCCCGAAACGCGCGCGAGCAGCGGCGCCGACGCCGTGTTCACATCCACGCCGACCGCGTTCACGCAGTCCTCGACCACTGCGTCCAGCGAATGGGAGAGCGCGGACTGGTCCACGTCGTGCTGGTATTGGCCAACGCCGATTGCCTTCGGCTCGATCTTCACGAGCTCGGCCAGCGGATCCTGCAGGCGGCGCGCGATGGAAACCGCGCCGCGGATCGACACGTCGAGGTCCGGAAATTCCTTCGCCGCGAGTTCCGAGGCGGAATAGACTGATGCCCCGGCTTCCGAGACCATTACGCGCGTCAGGCCGAGCTCCGGCATTTTGGCGGAGAGTTCGGCGACCAGCTTGTCAGTCTCGCGGCTGGCGGTGCCGTTGCCGACGCTGACGAGTTCGACCTTGTGCGTCTTCGACAGTTTGGCGAGCGCCATCAGCGCGCCGGCCCAGTCGCGTCTCGGCTCGTGCGGATACACGGTGGCCGTCTCGAGTACCTTGCCGGTCGCGTCTACCACCGCGATCTTGCAGCCCGTGCGGATGCCGGGATCGATGCCCATCACAGTTTTCGGACCGGCGGGCGCAGCGAGCAGCAGGGCTTTGACATTGGTGGAGAAGACGCGGATTGCTTCGCTGTCGGCGCGTTCCTTTACGCGGGCGAAGAGGTCATTGGTGCAGGCGGGGGCGAGACGGGTTTTCCAGGCGATCTCGGCCGTCTCGGCGAGCCAGGCATCAGCGGCCCTACCCTTACGAGCAATACCGGCCTTCGACATCACGACGTTGACCGCCGGATGCGGCCGGTCATTTACGTGCGGGATATCGAGGTTCAGCTTCAGCACACCTTCCTTCTCACCGCGCAGCAGCGCCAGCAGGCGGTGCGAGGGCAACTGCTCGATCGGCTGGTCGAAATCGAAATAGTCGGAGAACTTGGCGCCCTCTTCCGCCTTGCCCTTGGCAACCGACGAGCGGACCTTGCCCTCGGCCCACATCTTCTCACGCACCGCGCCAACGATTTCCGGCGTCTCGGCGAGGCTTTCGACCACGATGTGGCGCGCGCCCTCCAGGGCTTCTGCCGCCGACGCCACGCCCTTGGTTTTCGTGACGAACTTGGCGGCGATCTCGGCCGGGTTCAGGTTTGGATTGGCCAGCAGCTGCTCGGCCAGGGGCGCAAGGCCGGCTTCGCGCGCGATGGTCGCCTTGGTGCGCCGTTTCTGCTTGAACGGGGCGTACAGGTCTTCGAGGGCGACTTTGGTTTCGGCCGCATAGATCCGTGTCTCGAGCGCGGGCGTCAGCTTGTCCTGCTCGCGGATGGATTTCAGCACGGTTTCGCGCCGGGCAGCGAGGTCGGTGAGATAGGTGAGACGGGCCGCGAGGTGGCGCAGCTGGGTATCATCGAGGCCGCCGGTCCGCTCCTTCCGGTAACGCGCGATGAAGGGAACGGTGGCGCCCTCGCCGATCAAATCCATGGCGGCGGCAACCTGCTTGTCCTCAACATTCAGTTCGCGTGCGATGGTGCGGGCGATGGACGGAGCAGCTGCGGACATGCGCGAAAATTCCTCTCGAAAGCAACTCTCAGGCTTACACCCGAAAAGTCCATCATGTGAGGCCGTAGGGTTCACAAATGGTTTCCGGCCGCGCCGGCGGATGACACGGCGCAGGCGGCGTTCCATAAGCGGACGGGCGCCATCTGCGGCGCCTCTCTTTCGTTCCCGCGCGGGCCTTGATGATCGATAATGTGTGGATTGTTCTGGCCGGACTGGCCGCCGGACTGGCCGCCGGGCTGGCCATCGATGCGGCCGCCAGGTGGTATGCCCGCTATTCGGACGACAGCATCGGGAGGCCAGTTGCGGCGAATGCGCGATGGGCAGCGGCTCTGACGACGATCGCCGGCGGGGCGGTGAGCGCCGCGGCGCTTGCCTGGGCGCCGGGGGACCTGCTGGCATTCACGCTGCTGCTGGGATGGCTGCTGCTCGCGCTGGCTGTCATCGACCTTAAGACGTTCCTGCTTCCGGATATTCTGAATGCGGGCGTGCTGTTGCTCGGCGCGTTGATGGTGGGGATGACGCGGGCGGACGCCTGGGTGATGCACGTTGCCGGCGCCGCAATCGGGTACGGCCTGCTTTGGGCTGTCGAGACGGCCTACCGGCGGCTGCGCGGCCATGATGGCCTCGGCCGGGGCGACGCGAAACTGCTGGGCGCGCTCGGCATGTGGGTCGGGGCGCTGGGGCTTGCGCCCGTGTTGCTCATCGCGTCACTGTCCGGCCTGGTGGCGGCGCTCGTTCTCGCCTGGAAAGACGGGCGCGGGGTGAGCGGGAAATCGGCCGTTGCGTTCGGGCCGTGGATCGCGCTCGGCGGCTTTGCCGTCTGGCTGATGCCGCAGGTGGGCGCGCCTCTGCCGTAAACGTAAACCGGCCTGACCGCCCCTGACGAAGTCAGGCCCTGAAGTTCCAGGGCGCGGGTTCTGCAACGCGGTTGATCGGATGACCGGCGATCTGTGACAGGACGTTCGTCAGCCAGGCCTGCGGATCCACATCGTTGAGCTTGGCGGTCCCGATCAGAGTGCAGGCGATGGCAGCGTTATGTCCGCCGATCTCTGAACCCTTTTGTCGACATCCATCCGCACATGGACGGAAACGGCCGGATGGGCCGGCTCCTTATGAATGTCATGCTGGCTTCAGGCGGATATCCCTGGACGGTTATCCCTCAGGAACGGCGCGCTGATTACATGGCTGCCCTTGAATCTGCGAGCGTGGATGAAGGCACTGCGCCCTTCACACGATTTATTGCCAGCCTCGTCGAAGCCTGACCGGACGGAAAAGCCGTTGCCACTGCTCCCCGTCAGAAGCCGAGGCTAACTCCTTAGCAGCGCTGACAGAAATCGCTGGCGCCAGCCGAAGCCAACACATGTGAATTCCAGGCAGAGGCCCGGATCACGCAGATCAACCCTCCTTTAGGTCAACGCCTTCAGGCCTGTCAGGCCGGTCGTCCGGTTCATCCGTGCCAGCATTGAACCGGACGGTTGTCACGCGCGCGGCGATTTCGGTGCAGAAAGTATCCAGCAGCACGCCTTTTCCGGCCGGCATCGCAATCACATCCTCGCGGGCACCCGGTAGCTCGGCGGCGATCCTGTCGCAGAGCGAGACCACCCGGCGCAGGAGTGCCGGCGCTGACAGGCCGGCGGCTTCGCCAAGACGCTGCCAATGGCGCCTGAATACATACCTGCCCCGTCTTTGGCCGCCGACTGATTGCGCATGGTTTTCGGTGATATTGGCCCAGGCAAGCCCTGACATCAGGTCATAGAGGGGCGCAAGTTCGACGCGGCCCGGCTGTAGCAGGATCGAATAGTTCTTCGCGTGGGAGTCTACATTGCCAATGGCGATGTTGAAGATGACGGCATCGAGAAAGCGGTTGATGTCACGGGCGGTCATGTGCTCGCGGATGAGGGCAAACATTTCGGCAAGCGAGGGCCCCCGGATGCCGGTCTGGTTATGTTCGTACTTGGCGCCAGGAGGCCGGCCGAGGGCCTGGCAGAAGTCCTCCTGATGGATCCGGCGCACCGCGCCATCCTTCCGTACACGGTCATACCTCGTGACGAGAAGATAGCTGCGATCGCCGGCCGTCCCCGTGGTAGCCTCAGCAACATTCAAGCCGCAGCGGCGTGCGAGCTGCATGCAAAGGGCTTCGTTCTGCACACTACCCGGGAGATTTGCAGTGTCCGGTTTCAGGATATGGGTCGAGGCCGATCCATTGACCGGGATATAGAAGGCGCCGCCCTCAAACACGACAGGGAGTTTTTCCTGCGCGCCAGCAAGGCTCATGGCCACGCCTTGTTCTCCGACGAGGAAGGGCCTTGCGGGCAATTCGTTCAGGATGCGCTCGAGCGCGGCTTCGTCACGGATCAGCTGGGTTCGCGCAGGCCCGGCCGGCGCCCGGATCGACAAGGCTCCGGCAAGATCTCCCCCCGAAGCGGTTATGAGCGCGAGGACATCTTCGGCTGACGCGCCGAGCGCACGCGTGAGGGCGCGGAGCGGCGCGCCTTCAGGCAACAGGTTCATAAGCCAGGGCAGAATGACATCCGGGCCCCATTCCCTCGCTGAAAGCGGCATGGACAGGGACAGGGGAAAGCCTGCCGGGCTTTTCAGCCATGCGGGATCATACGCGAAGGCTGTTTCGCCAAGACGGCTTTCAATAGCCCCGGCAATGACGCCGTCTGCATAAACGTCCGGCATCAGACGTCGCGCTCGCCGGAATTGCCCGACACGTCTTCAAGCCGCACGCCTGCTGCGCGCGCCGCCGCCAGCGCCTTGCCAAGCTGCGCCGTCGGTTTGCCAGCCTCAAGCTCCACGATAAACCGCTCACCAACATTGATCGCCAGCGCTAACTCGCGCTGCGTAATGCCGAGCGCCCTCCGGGCCTTCGCCACCCGCTGCCCGAACTCCCTGGCCGTCTTGATCATGTTTTACCTTCCCGATCGGGAAGATATTGACAGACAGTCCTTGCCGCAAGCCTAATTCTTCCCGATCGGTAAGATATAAGCAAAACAGGCTCAGCGCAGGCCCCACCGGACCCAGCTAGCGTTCATGTCCGGGCGCCTGAATTCCGGCAAAGAAGACCCCCTGAAATCCGCAGGGAAATCAGGGGCTTGTTTGGGTGCGGGCAGACGCACCAATCAAGAAAGTATGCAAATTATTCATTGCATTACAACAGTAGGTAGCGACAACCCTGTTCACGGAACAATGGGCAATCCATCACCTGCGCCGCCCCGGTAATCAGTCCGATTTTTGAGCGGCCGGATTTGCGGACTACAATCGGCAGGTTTCAGTTCCATGACGGGGGTGATGCCGCCTATGCCCGTATTCGGGCGCCCCTTATTGCAGATGGGGTGGTTACCCTCCTTCCCATACGGGGCATCGCAATGTGCCAGAAGGTGGTTCTGGAGGTTGAGGAAAACCTCGCCCGCATGAGGCAAGACCCGCGATTTCCCGGGGATATTCCTGCCCTGGCCGGAGCGGGATCTCAGTAATCGGCCTCACCCAGTCCGAAGCGCGCTGCCTCCTCGTCCGGCACAAAGCGCGCCGGGGCGCCTACGCCTTCAGCGCATTCACCAATCGCCAGGGTGCGGGCTGCCATCTCCCGGTTGCACCCATCGATACTGTTGCAGATCAACCCGGTGAACGTGATCGTGCCGTCCCCGTTCGCGATGAAGCTGTCAGGCGCTCCCAGCGGGGGGGGCGAGGCAAGACGTCGTCTGCTACCTCATCCGACGAGAGGGTCGCAATGATGGGCGTCACTCGGACCTGCGACGTTCGGCAGCTTTATAGACTTGGTTACGCTCGCGTTTTCCGACCGCAACAACCACGACCAGCAGTTCACGATCCTTCACCTGATACACAAGGCGGTAACCTGCGTTACGCAGCTTGATCTTGTACCGCTCCTTGGCGCTATTCAGCCGCGCTGAGGGTATTTTCGGGTTCTGCAAGCGCTCGGCGAGCTTGGCCTTGAACTGCTCGCGGGTCACGTTGTCCAGCCTGCGCCACTCTTTCAGCGCCTCGTCCAGAAAGGCGAGCTCATAGGTCATCCAGCGCGACCTTGTGGACGGTCTGGCCTTCCCGGGCATCGGCGATGGCGTTCAGTTCCAGGTCCTCAAGACGGTCGAGCATCGCCTCATAGGCTTTGGCAGGCACACAATAAAAGGCGGGCTCGTTCCGGTTAAGGATCGCAACGGGGAACCCTTCTCCAGCCGCGATGGTCCCCATAGGGTTCTTTTTCAGTTCGGACACGCTGGCAGTGGTTGCAGCAAGAATGTGATGAGCCATAAAAAGCCTCCTTAACAGGACGGGGAATAGCACTCTTAACAGGTTCTTTCAAGCCACAGCCTCCCGGCTGCAGGGCTGCGAATCCGGGTTGACGCGGGAGCGGTCCAAGGATCTGCTCGAGGCAATTGACACTGAAGGCTGCCCGCTTTGATGGACTTTTGTCTTTCATGACCCGGACCGGATTTATGGCGAAGTGCCGGACTATGGCCATGTTGCGGGGCCCATGGCCGATCGTGTCCCTGCCCATGGTGTAACTGACCGGCCATGGTCAGGGACACGATCACCGCGCTTTCAATGGGCGGCGTTGATCGCGAGCGCCTGATGGCCCTTGTTCCCGCGCTATGTGACTGAAGGAGGCCGCGGGGTCTGCCGCGCAGAGCTTGAGGAAAACCTTGCCCTCAAGAGGCAAGACCCGCGATTTCCCGGGGATTTTCCTGCTCTGGCCGGATTCCTTTTAGTGCACCTGCATAATCTGGAGTGTGAACAAGCATCGAAGCATCATCGCGCCATCAAGATGGCACAAGATGGCTTGATGGCAGAACGTCTGGGTACTAAAGTCTCAGACTATGGAGGCAATTATGGCTCAACCGCAACTTTCCGTACGAAGTGCCAAGGCGCGCGACCTTGCCCACCGGCTCGCGCAGCGCGAGCGGCGATCCATTGCCGACATCGTCGAGCGGGCGCTCGAAGCCTATGAGGTCCAGAATTCAGGCCGCGAGTCGGCTCAGGCATTCTACGCGCGGCTACCGAATGATCATGGCACGGACATCGACCTCGAGGCGGTTATTGCCGAAGGGCGGCGCCATCATGCCGGGATCAAGCTTTGATCTTCCTCGATACCAGTGTCGTTTCGGAAACATTGCGAAAGTCTCCCTCCCCGGCGGTTATCGCCTGGCTTGTCCGGCATGACTCAGAACTCGCCCTGCCGACGGTCACCATTGCGGAAATCGCGTTCGGCATCGCCAAGATCAGGCCAGATGAACGTGCCGATCGCCTGTCTGACGGCCTCGCCAGCTGGCGAGGCCGCTTCAGCGACCGGATCTTTGGTCTGACAGAAGCGGCGGCGCTCGCTTATGGCGATATTATGGGAGACGCATCCCGGCAGGGCCGGATGATGTCTGCGCCAGATGGCATGATCGCTGCGATCACGAAGGTGAACGGGGGACGGCTCGCAACGCGTAACCTTACGGATTTTAAAGTGCCCGGACTGGAGCTGCTATCACCCTGGGACTCTTGATATCGAGGCCGAACACATTTCTGAAAAAGGAAAACCCCTGAAATCTGCAAGAAAATCAGCGGCTTATTTGGGTGCGGGAACAGGATTTGAACCTGTGACCTTCAGGTTATGCTGTAAAAGGGTCATGAAAATCACCCAGCGATCCGCAATTGCCCTGCCCATAACCGGCCAGTCCTATGTCGAGTGGGATGACGAAACCAGGGGTTTCGGGGTGCGGGTCAACGCCGATGGCACCCGCTCCTACATCGCCAAGTACCGGGTCGGCGCCAGGCAGAAAAAGGCAACGATCGGCCGGGTCGACGTCATGAAAGCCGAAGCGGCCCGCAAGGCGGCCCTCAAGCTGATGACCGCAGCCAATGACGGCGTCGATGTCGTCGAAAGGGAAAAAGCCTCCGAACGGGCCCCGACCATCAACGACGTCGCCGACAAGTTCACCGACGAGTACATCCCCTACCACCTCAAGCCGTCGACCCAGGCTGACTACCTGCGGACCATAAGGCTTTTCATCCGCCCCAGCCTTGGAAAGGAAAAGGTTGCAGACCTCGCCCGCAGGGAGATCGCAGCTTTCCATCAGTCCTTGTCTTCAACCCCTTACCAGGCCAACCGGGTCCTCGGCACGCTGTCCGTCATGCTGGCGCAGGCCGAGATCTGGGGTATGCGCCCCGAGGGCATAAATCCCTACCTCAGGGTGAAGCGTTTCAAGGAAAGAAAGCGCGAGCGGTTTCTTTCCTCGGCCGAGATGGGGCGCCTCGCTGAAGCCCTCGAAGAAGAGGCCGCGACCGCCCTGATGGCGGCCACAGCCTTCAGGTTGCTGATCATCACCGGCTGCCGGCTTGGCGAAATCCAGAAACTCAAATGGCGCTGCGTCGATTTCGAACGCGAAGAAATCCGGCTCGACGATTCCAAGACGGGCCAGCGGACAGTCTATCTCAGCCCGCAGGGAATAGAGCTGCTCAAAGCCGTCCCCCGCGTCCCCGGCAACCCCTATGTCATTGTCGGGGACGAGCCCGGCGCACATCTCACAGACCTCCAGAGGCCCTGGCGACGGGTTCGCAAACGCGCAGGCCTGAACGACGTTCGTATCCACGACCTGCGCCACACCTTTGCCGCGAACGCTGCCGCCAGCGGTCTCAGCCTGCCGATGATCGGCAAGCTGCTTGGCCATACCCAGGCCCAGACAACCGCGCGCTATGCCCACCTCGCCGCCGACCCGGTCCGCAGGGCAAATGCCGACGTCGCAAGGCTGATCGCCGAAGCGATGAAGAGCAGCCGGCCGAATGGAAACTGACGCCTTTGCGGCATTCAAGGAAGCCGCAATTGCTGCACGCCCCCGACTAAACAGCCTCGGGATTTACCGGGGCATCCGGAGATGTCGGTAGCGAGTTACTTCAGCATGCTTGATCGTTCACTCGTGAAGGCGTCAACGGAAAGAGCCAGGTTCAAAATGCCATTGCGGCACCGGAGGCGGCGAACAACAGGAAACCCGCGCTGGGGCGGCCATTCTGAAGTCTGTTTTCGAACGGCCTGCTCCCCATAAATCAGCACGCTTAAGTATAGTGTATATGCGGTAATTCTCTTTTATGATGAATTAGCGCAGATGAAGGCTATTGGCGCTGGTCGCGAGAATAGTGTACTGTGACTGTAGAAGTTCATTATTTTGCGGAACTGCAGCCGTTGAATATTATCCCTTCCATCCCACAAGGCCGCCAGCAACTCGTCCGCCTTGTGGCAGGGGCGGGAGATGTGATCCAGGTTGACGATGCCGTGCGCGTGCTGGGCCTCGACCGCACAGCGGCTGCGAAAACCCTCGCGCGCTGGACCAGGCAGGGCTGGCTGCGCCGCGTCCGGCGCGGGGTCTACGTTCCCGCAGCGCTCGACTCCCTGAGCAGCCAGCATGTGCTTGATGACCCGTGGGTGCTCGTGCCAGGGCTCTTCGGCCCCGCTTACGTGGGGGGGCGAACCGCGGCCGGGTACTGGGACCTGACCGAACAACTCTTCAAAGACATCGTCGTGATGACCGCCCGGCCCGTGCGCTCAAAGTCGCAGGCGCGGCACGGTGCGACTTTTACCCTGAAGCATATCCAGGAACGCAGGATATTCGGATGCAAGTCGGTCTGGCGCGGGCGCACAAAAGTCATGGTCTCCGACCTTGAGCGCTCCATGATCGACATGCTGGATGATCCGGCTATCGGCGGCGGCATCCAGCAAGTTGCCGATTGTTTTGATGAATACCTCAGGCGCAAGGATCGCAAAGATCATTTGCTTATCGAATACGGCGAGCGGCTGGGGAATGGTGCAATCTTCAAGCGCCTCGGCTTTCTCGCAGAGCAGCGCCAGGAAAGCGCTCTTGGAAAAGCCTGCATCGAGCGCCTGACAAAGGGAGCCATCAAACTGGATCCTGCACAGGATTGCCCGAAGCTGGTCACACGCTGGCGCATCTGGATTCCTGCGCGCTGGCAGGCGGGGGTGCGAACTTGATCGAACGCCGCGAAATCCTTGATATGGCCACCCGCATGTCTCTGACGCCGCAAATCGTCGAGAAAGACTATGCGCTCGGCTGGATGCTGGCCGGAATCAGCGCGCATGAAGCGCTGCGCGACAGCTGGATATTCAAGGGTGGCACCTGCCTCAAGAAGTGCTTCTTCGAAACCTACCGCTTCTCCGAAGACCTTGATTTCACCCTGACTGATGCCTCTCATCTGGACGAAACCTTCCTGAAGCAAACCTTCAGCGAGATCGGCGATTGGATCTATGAGCGAACCGGCATCGAAATCCCCGCCGAAAAGCAGGCATTCGACATCTATACCAATCCGCGTGGCTCAACCTCCTGCCAGGGCAGGATCAGCTATCGCGGCCCGATAGCGCCGCGTGACCTCCCACGAATCAAGCTCGACCTCACAGCGGATGAACGCATTGTCCTTGCGCCAGAGCGCGTGAGTGTTTTTCATCCTTACACGGACGCGCCCGAAGAAGGGATCGATGTGCTTGCCTACGCCTATGAAGAGTTGTTCGGAGAAAAGGTGAGGGCACTCGCCGAACGCACACGTCCCCGCGACCTCTACGATGTCAGTCCATGCCGGCGACAGAGCAGCGAACCTCCCAGGAGGCGTGCCGCGCAAGATGGCCGAAGAGGCCCTTGTTACTGGCAGCATCATCAAGATGGCGGACGAGCCCGATAACGGTTTCGTAGCCGATCTCCTCATTGAAAACACCAGCGCTTTCGCTTTCTATCAGTAGACGGACTTGTATAGAAAGGGGACGCTCCTCTCTTTCCGCGATTCCGGGATCCGCAGGATGCTCAGGAAGCCAGGAGCATCTCGCGGTCACTTATTCGAAGTGATCGTCATACATTTCCTGATGGGGCTGGCAAGGCCGGAAACGAGGAGTGACTGCGTTGTGATAAAGATTTTCCACGAATACTGTAGCTGCACCACGGAATGAACGTTACTCTGTCTACAGACGTTTTTTATTCTGATCTGCCGCCTGCTTCTGTTCCGCGCCAGTCACGCACATGGCCGTTTAAGAACGCTGCGATATGCCCGGATTGTTCAGACAGCTCCGAAGCTGGCTTTGAGAAGCGACAGAACGATCCTGCCTGACTTCCGGCGGCGCGCTGGAAACGCTTCTCGGGGCCCATTTGCTAATGCTATGGTAATCAATCAAACGATGGAAGCGGGGAAACTGTGACAAGTTTCAGGAGGCAGGCCCTGGACGGTCCCTGCCCGGGTGGCAGCACACCGATCGGCGGACTTGAATAGGCCAGCCCCGCCCAAGGAGGGGTAGGCGTCCGACGCTCATCCGGGGTTGAGCACTGCCAGATTTCTGTGATCTGAGCTTCTCAAAAACATAACCAATCCATTACAGGTCCGTCACGATGGCTTGGTACCGCCCGGACTTCGACGCATTCTGCGTCTCATATCTCAGGGGATTCCGGTATGTTCAGAATGTTGCGTGCGCACTCTCAACTCGGCCTTTGGATGGGCGCGA